>Ga0209918_1000425_pt1 | contig 27948 bp, 40 predicted proteins | sample SalPonD_shore_MG_FD_185712 | JGI IMG/M metagenome (GOLD analysis project Ga0209918, IMG submission 185712) | Salt pond soil microbial communities from South San Francisco under conditions of wetland restoration - Salt Pond MetaG... | ecosystem: Environmental > Aquatic > Marine > Intertidal zone... | reverse complement strand
CGCACCCGCGCCGGTCGTGCGCTGATGCGGTATGAGGTTGTCGGGCAGGTCACGCCTGCCGGCGCTCCTTGGTCTTCCCACTGGCGATAATGTCATTGACTACAGGGTCCTCGGACTCTAGCACAACCACCGGTTGCACACGTAGCGGCCGCTGCGGTGGTACATAGGCGGCGTCCTCGCGGACGCGGTACTCTCGGCCGACCAGCTCCGGCGCCGGCGCGATGCGGCCCTGGCGGGCCCAGCGGCGCAGCGTGCGGATGGACGGCGGCGGGTCGAAGTGGCGCTCGGCCCAGTCTTGCAGCGGTATTTGTTTCGCGGCCATCAGCTGTTGTCGGGTTCTCCGCCCGTGCTGAGAGCGGCGTCCATTATGCCCTGCAGATATGCCGCCGCGAATAAATCGGAAAGCGAGGCGTTCACGACCGGCGCCGCGCGGGCGATAGCCCGCGTCCGCTTTTCGGCAATGGATATGGCCCGCTTGATTTGAGCGGCGTCCATTGTCACACAGCGCCCGTTTTCGTCTCGCGGCATTAAGATGCTCGGCAGCTTTGCCATCAGTCACGCCTCGGTTCGTTTGCTGTTGGGCCCTCGGAACCGTTCTTGAGCTCCTCGCGGCACGTGCAGCCGTCCGCCTCGAATCCGTCTAGATTAATTTCTCCAGCATGCATCAAGACGGTGCCCGCCCTCGTTAATTCGGAATCGAGCATCAGGCTGCTCCGCTGGGCGCCCAGGTGCGCCACCCGCACTTCTGCTCGTCTTCGCAATACCAGAGCTTTACCGAGGTAATGCCAAGACAGCGCAGCGAGCCACCACATTCAGGGCAAATGTGGTGGCTCGTGGCCGGTTTCCCGGGAACGCGACGCAACAGCGCCTCATGCACAGCGGCGACCAGGTGGGCGTCTATCAGCGCGGTAGGGAACATGATCGGGATGCCGAAATAGGCGCAGAGATTGCCCAGGCTCGTTTTCACGCCGGGCAGGCGCTGGCGGGCCAGCGCGGTGAGGCAGGTGACGTGGCAGTGGTCGGCCACGGTTCCCCAGGCCGGGCCTAGGCGGCGCAGCTCGGCGTCGAGGAAGCCGACGCGAAAGGCGGCGTTGCGCATGACCAGGTCGGCGCCGCGGATGCGCTCGAGCAGCTCGCCGGCGATTTCGGCGAAGCCGGGCTGGCCCTGGAGCGTCCACGATTCAATGCCGTGCACCGCCGCGGCGCCGGGATCGATCGGGCGGCCCGGGTTGAGGCGGCCATGCATAAACCGCCAGCCATCAGCATCGATGCGTTCGGCCGTGCCGATCTCGATGATGCGATGGCCCTGGTCGACCTCGAGGCCGGTGGTGTTGAGGTCCAGATAGACGGTGCGACTGGCTGTGATGGAGGCTTCGCGGCGGTTCATCGATCGTTGCCCTGGTCGGTCGACATTAATCATCATTGCGCACTGTCTGCACCGGCAAGGCCGGCCAACCCAGTCAGCCCCATGCACTCCAGCTCCTCCGCGCTGTATGCGGCCATATCTTGGGTTGCCACTATGCTGTAAGGGGAAAAGCGTTGCTGTTTACCTGTATGCAGGTTAACTCCGACCATCTGCCTGGGTTGACCCACCAAGACTCTTCGCGCCTTTCGATGCACGCCAGGAAGGTGCTCCGGCCAATACTCACCTCCACAACGGTTCCCACCGGGTAGGCGGCTTTCACGGCTTCAATAGCTGCACACGCCGCCTGCTTATACGCTGCCATCGCAGCTGCAATTCGTTCACTCATCCTCTTAAACCTCCCGCGCCGAACAAGGCGCTCCAGCGGGACGCGCTACGCGCGCCCCTGATCTGGTTCGTTATCCGGTCAGTAAGTCGCCCTGTGCCAACCGTTGCACAATCGCGCGGCATTGTGCCTCACGTTTTTCTATGCCGATCGCTCCATTCTCCCCGATAGAAGTGCAGCGCCAGCTCGTGCAGTCTGCGAAATCTGTCATTCGCGCTGTTGCTGCCATTGTGTTTTTCCCACACGATGTCTTGCGCAAGCTTCCACCCATAGAATTCGGCTCCCTTATCAAAAAACATCCGCATTGACCCGAAGCACCAGAGCTGATATGTAATCCGCGCGGCCAGTTCGGGCCAGCCATCCGGCCAGCGGTCCCAGTCCAAGTTTGTCTCGCCATATGGCGGGTCCGTTATAATCGCGTCCGCCTCCGGCATCTCCTGCAGCAACTGCACGGCGTCGCCATGGTAGAGCGTGATTAGGTTGTCTTGGTAATATGGGCTCGCCATGAGCTTTAATACCCAGCCCACAGATACTGGAAATTCATCGCCGAATTTCGCGTGTTCCAGAACAGCGTCGTGACGACGTTGAAGTAGGGGCTTTTTGCGCGGGCGTCGCCCAGGTCGAACGCATTGCCAGACGGGACGCGCTTCAACTTGGCGCGTTTCAGCAGCGGACGAAACAGCCGGGCCATGAGGCTATCTTTACGCGAGCCGGTAAGCAGCGTTTCGATGTAGTCGCGGGAGGTGGTGTCCTCCATGGAATCGTCATCCAGCCAGCCCCAGATGAAGAATACGACCAGGTAGAATTCCAGGGCAGAGACCCGACGCAGCCTCACGAACCCAGTCTCGTCCGGCCTTAAGTGGCCGAAGACATGCCCGGTCATAACCCAGCCATTGATGTAGAAAGACCAGTTTGGCTGGCGCTGCCACAATCGACTCAGCCATTGGCGCTTTTCGCGCTGCAGTACGTAGTTGTAGACGACGCTGCGGGCGTAGGCCCTGAATGGCGTGGCGACGAACACCCACCACAGTCCCCACACTTTTGCGGCGAATATGAGCAGATTTTCCGTGAGCCATTTCATATCGTGCTCCCTGTCATGAGCTCCTGGTTCAGTTCGCGGAAGGCGGCGTAGTTGGTCAAGTACGGCTTGAGCGGGCGGGTGATGTCGGCGACGTAGGCCTCGGCGGCGTCGTGCATCAGGCCCTGGAGGGCGTTTTCCCGGGAAACGAGCAGGGCGACGTGCCAGGAATGTTCGGCGACCGAGTAGAAATGCCGGCAGTGGCCGTTGAAGCGGCACATGTTGCTGAGGGCGTGGGCGATGTCCTCGGGCTCGATGGTGGCCGGGTCCGGGTCGAGCAGGTCGACGCGGCGGCCGGTGTAGGTCAGGATCCAGCTCATGATGGGTTGTCCTCGGGGGCGGTGGGTTGGTGTTCGGCTTCCTGGTGCGCGCAGTGCCCGCATTGCCATCGGCGCGCCTTGCCCTGGCCCCACAGGACGATCTGTCCCTGGGTGCCGCATTTCGGGCAGACGGCCTGCGGCCGTGATGCCACGGCGCCGGCGGGCGAGTCGGGCAACAGCTCGCGCAGCAGGTGGGCGACGCGGTTGCAGCGCTCGAGCAGGGCGTCGCGCGCCTCGCCGGCGAAGCCGGGCGCGTCCAGTATGGTGCGACAATGTTCCGGGCCGAACGGGCTGAAGGCGCGGCGATAGGCGAACCCGTCGCCGACCAGGCTGACGGTGTCGTCGGCCAGGTCGACCGCGGCCTGGATGTCGCCGGGGAGCTGGTCCGGATGCCGCGCGAGCCAGCCGTGCAGGTGCGTCGGGCATTGGCTGCATACGCCGGTGGCGTCGCGACGGTCGACGGCGAGCCAGTGGCAAGGTCCGCGTTCGGTCATGCAGGCGTTGTCATCGCCGCAACCGCAGCCGACGCAGGTCGCTTCGGCTTCATCGAAGGACCATTCGAAGGATTTGGAATTCATGGCGTCAGGTCTGCTCCGCCCAATCCGGGATCCTGTCGGGCTCGAGCCAGCGGATCGGTTTGCCTATGCGGCGTGCGTAGCGAATCTCCGAGGCGGTGGAGTCGCCGACATAGCCATCGACATTCAGGACCAGCACTACGTGCCCCAGGTCGATCTTCCGTTTGTGAAGAGCGTCCAGCCGTGCCTTCTGTTCTTCGGTGATATCGGCATTGCCATGCGTCAGGCAGCCGACCGAGAGCACGATATTGCCGGCCAGGGTCTCGTCATGGTTGGCGCGCTCGAAGGCTTCACGGAACCGGGTCGAGCCGCACAGCACGACGATTTTCGGGATGCCGGAAACGGCATCGAGCAATGAGGCGTCGCCTTTGGCGGCGAGGACGAACAACTGCCGCAGCTGCGCCGATTCAGCATATAGCTGATTCAAGACGCTGCGTGCCTCGATGGCCACGCCGCCTTCCCAGCCGGCCATGAGCTCGGCCAGGTGGTTGAGGCCGTCGATGGCATCGTCGACTTCAGCATCGGTCAGCATCATTGGTCCTCGCTGCGATCGGCCATGACCTGGTCCCAGGCCTGGCGGATTTCGTCGGTGATTTCGGGCGTGCCGGCGGCCTTGATGGCGCGTTCGATCAGTTCGTCGTCGGATTCGGCGGCGAGCCGGCCACGGTCGTCGTCGGTGTAGTGCTCGGTGCCGATGAGGTAGTCGACCAAATCACGATTGTGGATGAGGCACATGTCGGTGAAGTAGCCGCGGCCGAGGCGGCAGTCTTCGATCTCGATCTGTGCGTGTCTGGCCAGGGGCGCGAGGGATTCGATTTCCAGGCAGCCGACCAGATTGGCGGCCAGGGTGTCGCTATGGGCCATGAGGCCGTCGGCGAGGAGGCGGTTGAGGCCGGAGATACCGGCGGCGCCGGCATTTCGCGCGGCTTCCTCGATGGCATCGAAATCGATCCGAAAGGGCGCCGTGGCTACGTGGCCGATGACGGCGAGCTGGGTGTCGACGTCGCCGGCGATGCGCTCGGCCAGGGTGTCGCGCAGCCAGTGCGTGATTTTGTCCGTCGCTTCGCCAAGCCGCGCGCATTCCTGCTGCTTGGCGCGCATCTTGGCGCGGTAGCATTCGCCGCCCTCGAAACAGGCCAGGTATTGGAAGCGCTGTGCGTTGCCGTCGTCGTCCCTCTCCCACGAGGGCTCCACGGCAGTGTGGCAGTGCTCACAGGATTTGCAGGCCTGGGTGTCGAACGGCGCGCGCTCCAGGCTGAGGACGTCGACGTCCAGCTCCTGGGCGTCGAGATCGACGGTGCCGTCCTCGGCGACTATCGGCGGTTCGGCGGTCGGCGGGCCCTGGTAGGCGTCGCCAGACTGGGCGGCCTGTTCCGAGGCTGCTTTCTGGGCTTTGCGGGCGGCGGTGTTCTTTTGCTCGTGGCAGTCGGCGTCGAGGCAGAAGGTGCCGCTGTTATGCTCGGTGCTGATCTTGCGCATCTTCTGGCAGCCGATGCTGGCGCATTCGGATTTGTAATCGAACAAGGGGCCGGACCAGAAGGCGTCGAGCCGGATGTGGTTGCCCTGATAGGCGTCGAGGATCATGTCCTGCAGGACACGCACGGACGGGATGTCGGCGTCCTCGTCGGTGAGCTCTTTTTCGATCGCCTGCAGGACGGGCTCGCTGCGCACGGCGGAGAGCAGGTATTTGCCGTGCGCGGCGGTCAGCTCCCCGGCGCGGATCAGGCTCTGCGCCCATTCGGGCAGTTCGGCCAGGCGCATGATGTTGCTGATGTAGGCGCGGCCCATGTTGGTGATGCCGTGGTCGCGCAGGGTCTGCTCGATGTTGGCCATGGATTTGATTTTGTGGTCGTCGCGCAGCCGGCGCAGGACGCCGGCCCATTCCATGGGATTGAGGTCGCGGCGGATGTGGTTTTCCTTCACCTGGTCGAGCAGGCGGCTGAGGCCGTCGGCGGCGCCGTCTTCGGTGTCGAGCAGGGCGGGTACGGTGGCCTTGCCGGCGGCGACGGAGGCGCGCAGGCGGCACTCGCCGTATTTGACGAGGAAGCGGCCGGGCGCTTCGGGATGGGCGCGCACGGTGATGGGCTGTTTGACGCCGCGCAGTTTGATGTCGGCGGCCAGCTCGGCGATGTAGCCGCCGTCAATGTCTTTGCGCGGCTGGTCGAGGTCGAGGCTGACGCATTCGAGCGGCAGTTCCGCGACGACGCCGGGCTGCATTTCGATGGTGTGTTCGATGGTGTCGGCGGTGGCACTCATGCAATGGGCTCCTCTGGCGGGGTGAAGGCCGGCGCGCCGCGGTCGGCGAAGTTGCGGTAGATCGCGATGCGCAGTTCGTTGTGGAATTGTTCGATGGTGCCGAGGTTCGGCACCGTGCAGTCGACCAGGTCATCAGGCAGACCGAGTTCGCTGACACGCGCGTTGACGCCGGCCGCGGCCGGTCGATCGATGTTCCAGACGCGCCCGCCGAGCGAGCGAATCCATCGCGCCTCGTTCTGGACGCGGATGTCGGTGACCGCGATGGCGAGCCGGAAGTTCGGCGCCGGCTCCATGGCGAGGATGCGGGACTCGGCGATGGCCATCCACAGGTCGCCGTTGACCTGCTGGCGGCCCCATTCGGTGCCGAGGGTCTGCATCAGCTGGCGCGGGCTTTTGCCCAGGCCCGGGATCGACTGCTCTTTGCTCGCGCGGTCGGCGAGCAGCTGCTCGTCGACGCCGAACTCGCCGAGCATGGCGCACAGGCCCCAGCGGATCGGATCGGCCAGGGCGATGGCCTGAAAGCCCCAGGTTTTGAGGAACTCGGCGGCGGTGTCTTTACCGGCGCCGGCGGGGCCATGGAGACTAATCAATATCATCGTCGTCATCCTCGGGTTCGGGCGGACGGCTCTTCAGCCAGGCATGCGCTGCGGCCCGCAGCGCCCGGGCGACGGCCGGCTCGGCCATGGCGCGATCGAATGTGACGTAGAGGCGGCGAAGGCGTGGGCTGCGCTCGAAGGCGACGTGCAGCGCCAGTTCCTCGTCTGTCCAGTTCGGTTCGGCCATGGCCATGCCGGCGGGCGCCTCGCTCAGGGATCGCCGTGCAGGAACAGTCGGGGCTTCGCCTGGGCGCGGATCTGCTCGAGCACGTCTTTGACGGCGCTCTCGTGGACTTTGTGCGGGCGCACCAGGTCGTACCACATGACCAGGTTGCCTTTGTCCAGGCGATAGCGGAAACGCGCGGTCAGCTCATACGGCTCGGTTCCCTCGAAGACGCGGATGCCGAGCTTGAGCGTCTCGGGGATGGTGATATCGCCGGCATGGCCGGCGCGGCCCTCGATGACCTCGTTGTATTGGAACTGCACCTGGCCGTCGTTGAGGCGCTTGCCGCTCTTGAAATCGACGGTCGTTTTCGCCTTGAGCGAGGTCGCGATTTCGAGCATCTGCGCCGCCTCGGGCTGCACGATCTCGTCGAAGTTCTGCTCGATGAAGCAGGCGAAGGTCAGCTGATCCATCTTCTCGCCGTCGTTTTCCACCCATGCCTTCCATTCCTTGGTCTGGCGACAGGTGAACACGACATGGTGACGGCACCAGGCGGGCCTGTCCTGGCTGACGTGGTAGTCGATGACGCCGCGGAACATGGCCATCTCGATATTACAGAAGACGACGCTGACGTTCGGATCGCCGAACGCGTTGAAATAGGCGATGAACGAGTCGGCGTTGTCGACGGCGATCTTCGTGTCGAGATCGCGCGGCGTCTCCCGCAAATGCGGGAGCTGGTGGAGCTCCATGTCTTTGGGCAGCGTGATGACAGGAATGCCGCCGACCTGCTTGACGTCGATGGCGCCCATCTGGCGGCCGGCCGCGAGGGCGGCTGCGACGTCGGATGAATTCGGGTTGGTTTCGTCGGTCACTGGGTTTCCTCCACGGTTTTGAGCGAGCCGCTCGATTGCTGTTTGTCCGCGCTGCGCAGGTCGAGCTTGTGCTGGTCCGGATCGTCACGGGTGAGGTTGCCGTCGGGCGTGCCGAACATGAGCGTGGCGCCGCGCTCGAACTCGGGCAGCTTGTCGTTGATCTTGTAGCGCAGCTCGTACTGGCCATCGCCAATGGGCTTGACGAGGAGCTTGAGCGTGATTTCGGCTTGTTTGCCGGTATCGCGCGCGGCGTTGACCGCGGCGGCGAGCTTCTCGCTGAGCTCTTCCTGGGCGGTGCCGCTGCGCAGCTGCGCGACGGTGGCATTCCATAAATCGGGGCGTGGTCTGGGCATGGGGCGTTGGGCTCCTGTGGTTGTGGCGGCTATTGGGCGGTGGACGTTTGGCGTTGGAGGTAATGGCGCGCGCGCATGTGGCCTTCCTCGACGCCGGCCAGCCAGGCATCGAATTCGACGGTGCCGGGCTGGTATTCAGCGGGCCGTACGCGGCTGATTTCCGGCCCGCCGTCGATGAGGCGCTCCAACGCGGCGCGAACGCCGCGTTTGTAGGGCTCGCTGCGCGGGGTGCGCGGCTTTTGAAAGGCGGCGTGATAGATCTGCGCGGCTTGGCTCATGGTGGCGATTACTGTCCCTGCCGGCACGGTTCGTGATGGCGGGCCTCCCACAGGGCGTTCATGGCGTCGAGGCGCCGGTCAAAGCGGCCGAGACAGATTTCTCGCGGTGGCTGCCCCCGCATGATCCCCGCGCGCCACAAGCTATACTCGCTGCGCACGACGCTGCCCAGGCATAGCGAATCACGCATCAGGATGGCCGGCGCATCCGGCCAGTCGACGCGCGCGGTATCGATTTCCAGACGGAAAGGCCCATCAAAAAAACTGGCTGCCTCATCCAACTCCAACGGAGTCGGCGACCCGAGACGCATAGCCCATAAGGCATGCACGGCGTCCAGGGGCGTCGGGAAGCCGCTCAGTGTGGTCGTACCACGGGCGAGTCGCTCCGGGGCCTCGACATGCCAAAGGCCGGACGCCAGGCGGCTCGCGGAGCCGATCGGGAGACCGTCGCGATATAACGTTGCTCGCTGATCTTCGAACGGCAGGTGTTTCCACTCGAATTGCAGCGCGAAGGGTGGATCGATAAAACTCTCTGCCCGAAGGTCGGCGATGCTCTGGATCGTGGTCAGGCCCGCGTCATGACTCATCCCGGCGCGGCGCAATGTTTCCCGGGAAATCTGCTGTTCCCGATCGCCAACGCGAGTGGTCGTGACGGTCGTCTCGATGTCGCGATCCGACCAGGCGGCGATGCGGCACAGCGACCAGGCCAGCACGAAGCCGATCAGCAGGAAGAGCAGGGCGAGGCCCGCGATCTGGGCGCCAGCGCTCATCAGGCGGGCTCCGGCGCGGTGGGCAGCGCGGCGTGGAGGAACTGTTTGCGGTAGCGCGGCACCTTGACGCAGTGGCTGTTGCCCTGGGCGTTGCGCGGGACGGCCAGGTAGCTGCCGTCGGGCCGCTGGCGCAGGTGGCAGTCGAGGTTGTCGGCCAGGCCGACCAGGTCGCCGTTGGTGACGCTTTTGGGCAGGTGCAGCGTGATGGTCTCGTTGTCGCTCATGGCTCTGCGTCTCCCATCGTTGGTGAAAAAAAGCCATCCCTGGCACTGGGTGGGGGCTGTTGGTAAGTATGTTTACCAGAGGATTCGGCAAGAGTCAACATGCTTACCCTCGGCGGTAAGCATGTCAGCCGGGGCTTGAGTTAGCGTTTCCCGCTATATGGTGAGCATTGGAGGCCAGGGGGCATGGGGGACGAGGAGAAGTGGCGGGCCCGCGAGGGCCGAAATGCCGTGGAAAAGGCCAGGCGAGAGCTTGCCGGATTGGCCGATGGCATTTTGGCCGATAGTGCGATTCGCGTGGACGAATTGGTCCATCTGGCCACCTGGCTTCGGGAGCGGCGCCGGAATTTGGGGCCTGAATACGCGCCATTGGCCGAAGAGGTCGATGATGTGCTGGCCGATGGGCGAATCGATGCCGATGCGGAAATCCGCCTGCGCGACGCCCTGGTTGACGCCACGGAGCGCTGCGACCCGAGTGCGGCTATGACTCCGCAGGATGCCGCGGTGCTTCGGCTGATCGGGTTCCTCAAGGGGATAACATCGGACCGGGAGGTGAATGAGGCAGAGCTCGGGGAGCTGGAGTACCGCCTCGATGAGCCGGAGTTGAGCCAGAGTTCGATTGCCGGCGTAATAAGGAGGACGGTCGACGCCTATGCGATGGATCCTGGGCGATTGCAGCGTTCACTGGCGGCCATCGCCGGGCATGATCCGGAGTCTGGCGTGGTTTCGGGCTTGGCTATCAGCAGCAGTTTCGACGATCCAGACGACCCGGCGGAGATTATGTTTGCGGGCTCGAGCTTCTGTCTTACGGGCTCATTTCAATACGGGCCCCGTTCGCGATGCACGGCGCGCATCCACAGCCTGGGGGGAGAATTCCATAAAACCGCGACGAGGCAAACGGACTATCTCGTGATCGGGACGATGGAGACAAAGGCCTGGGCTGGACCCAGCTACGGCCGCAAGATCGAAGCGGCATTGGCGGCACGAGAAAAGGGCCGAGGCGCGCAAATTATAAGCGAGGCGACGTGGCATGAGGCCGCGAAGCGAGCTGAGTCAAGGCGTGCGTGGACGGAGGAGGTGGATCCGGAGCAGTATTTTGCCGGATGGGTATATCGCCCGAATCGTGCACAACGGCCAGCGCTCGGTATCGAGCTACGTGAACGGATCGAGCCAGAGAAGACGAGGGCGGCGCGCGATCGGGCTATCGCGAAAGGACTCGAAAGGAAGAACGCAGCGAAGATTCGAATTACTGTTAATCGCTGGACTGCGACGCGGCCGCTCGCCTATTCGCTTCAAAGAGGCGATCTATTTCACTCGGACGGCGAAAAGCGCTCGATTCAGATCGCGCATGACGGTGAGCCGTTAGAGGTGCATTCAGATCAATCGGGCATTTGGCGGGCATATCAGATATCGGCGGCGGACTTGGCACAATGGCTGCGCACCGGCATCGAGCCCATGCAATGCCGAATCGATCCGAACCTGTGCAGGAGCGAAATTCATCGATTCCTGCTGACGGCCGAGTTGAAAAAAGCTGCAAAATAGAATGCGCGTCAGCCGTCCTCGGCCTGATCGTCTATCTCTGCTTCTGCATCAAACGTAGCAACAATCGTCTGGATGCGGGCGCGGTCAGCAGGGCTGAGGTGGCGATATTTCGCCAGTAGGACCTCTTCTTCCCTGGATTCCGCGCCCGCTCCATAGGGCGTTTGGGGCTCGCTGACCTGATACGGCGGCGCGCCTGTTAATAATTCATCGACCGTCATTCCGAACACCCGCGCCAGGGCGATCAGATTGCCCTCGCGGACGTTTTTGGTCGAACCGTTTTCCCATTGCGTAACCGTCGGGCGCGCCACGTGAAGGCGGCGCGCCAGTTCGCCCTGCGTCCAATCGAATGATTCCCGCAGCTCTTTGATGCGCTCTCCGAGGCGTTTTCGCATGCGGTAAGGATATTGACTACCGCCGTAGGCAAGTTGACATTGTGTAGTAAGCATGTTTACCATCGGCGCCATGACCAAGACCCAAGCAGTAGAGATATTTGGTTCGGTGCCGCGGTTGGCGACGGCGGTCGGTGTGACGCGCCATGCGGTCTATCAGTGGCCCGAGCAGTTGTCGCAGGCGACGACCGATCGCGTAGTCGGGGCGGCCATTCGGGCCGGGATCGATATCCCCAGCGAGCTGAAGACCTGGGACGCGCGGTCGGCATAGAACCAATGGGCAACGCAAATAACTGTCTGTTCATGCGAACATTTTTTACCCGCAAAACGACCGTCAAGACGAGTCAACCGACATGACGGTCGAGGATCGACAGGGCGATTTGCCGCTGCGGCCGCGCCCAGCGCGCCAACCGCAGGAGGTGCCGCTCTCGGTCATTCTCAAGCAGCCGAACCGTCTGGCCGTGCTCAAGCTGCAGGCGCAGGCCTCGGGCCTGACGGACGATCAGATTGCGCGCGAGATGGAGATCGACCCTGGTCAATGGGCGCGCATCGTCGCCGGCAAGGCCCATTTACCAACGAACAAATATCACCGTTTCAATCAGATCACCGGACTGCATTACATCCTGCTCTGGGATGTCTATGACGAGGGGTTCGATCCGGATTCGTTGCGACCGATGGAGTCGGACCTCGAGCGCCGACTGGCTGAGGCGGAAGAGCGCAATCGCGAGCTGCAAAACGAGATCGAGATCATTACGCGATTCACGCGGCAGACTGGGGCGAGATCATGAGCGGCGCGGTGCCCGACCTATCAAAAATATCAGGCCTGCGCCGGGTCCGTTTAGTGAAGTGCCTGCTGCACAAGTGGGCGACGGCGTCCCTGCCGCCCGGGCGCGAGCTCACGCCGGAACAGCAGATGTGGCTCGATGTCATCTGCCGGGCCATCGACGATTTCCTGGAGCCGCCGGGCACGCTCGGCCCATATTCGCCGCGGCACTATTTCAATTCCGAATTTCCCTTCGCGATGCACGCGCACCTGGTGAACCTGGAGCCGGTCGCCGTGCTCGAGGTCCTCAAGCAGGTCGGCTTTACGGTCGAGCCGCATGCGCTCGCCTGCGCGGAGGCCTGGTGATGGCCTGCTGCTATTACCTCCTGTCGATGAAGCGCTCCAAGCCGGCCGACGGCTGCTACACCTGGTGGCGTCCGCAGCGCGCCGGCTACACGGTCAATCTGAACGAGGCGGGCCTGTACCGCGAGGCCGAGGCGCAGCAGCTGGCCGACGGGGCCGATACGTTCGCGGTGCCGGCGAAGATGGTGGAGTCCGCGACGGTGCTGCGGGTCGAGTATGGGCGGCTCGATGGCGTGCTCAAGCGGGCGAGCGATGCCGTTGGCTATTGCCCGGCCTGCCAGCAGGAGCGTCCGAGTCTGCCCTGGCCGGCAGTCGGGACGTGCGCGGCCTGCTGCAATCATCTGGTGATGCCTGAATCGGAACCCGCTGGCTGACGTCGCGCGGCGCGCCGGCCATCAATGCGAAGGGCAGCATGGTCCGCCGCTGCCGAAAGAAATGCGGACCGATTTTTTGAATGCGAGCGTTGCGGGGCGGTCCGCGAGACCGAGCTCAGTGATTTCGCTGACGGTTGGGAGCTGATGTAGATGGATCCAGTGACACTCTTGCACGAGCCGTTCTTCTGGCTCTGCGTTTTCGTGGGCAGCGTGGTCGGGAGTGTGTTCCTGACGCTGGCGATCCTGTCCTTCACGTCCGGGCCGCCGTTGGCGCCGCTCGTGACGGACGGTGCGGCCGACGGCGATTGTTAGCCGATGGCGTGGCGCGAATCCGAGCTGACGCCGGTCGAGCGGGCGGTGCAGGACCTGCAGGTCCGCGAGGCGCGCTGCGCGGTCTGCCGGCATCGTGAGCACGAGGTGTTCGACGGCGAATGGACCTGCCGCCAGGGGCTGCGCTGGCCGGCCGGGCAGGACCGGCGGTGCCGACGTTTCGCGCTGGACGAGTCGGCGTGAGTGTTTCTCGGGAAGTCAGAACAATGAAAAGGGCGATGTGACGTGGCGTTGATACCCGACGAGTTTATACACGAGATCCTGGCGGCGACCGACCTGGTCGAGTTGATCGGCGAAGGCTTGGCGCTGAAGAAGACGGGCGGCGAGTACCAGGCCTGCTGCCCGTTCCATGAGGAAAAGACGCCGTCGTTTACGGTCAGTCCGCGCAAGCAGTTCTATCACTGCTTCGGCTGCGGGGCGCATGGCAATGCGATCGGCTGGCTGGTGGAGCGCGGCCACGATTTCCGCGAGGCGGTCGAGGTCCTGGCGCGGCGGCTGGGTAAGGATATTCCGCGGGCGCCGGAGACCGAGGCGCAGAAGGCGCAGCGCCGGCAGCGCGCGGCCATCGTCGATGTGTTGGGCGAGGCCGACCGGTTGTATCGCCAGGCGCTGCGTCAGTCAGACGAGGCGAAGAGCTATTTGCGCGACACGCGCGGGCTGTCGGGCGAGGTGGCGGCTCGGTTCCGGCTGGGCTGGGCTTCGCCGGATGCGTTACGGGCGAGCGGCGTGGATGACGCGTCCCTGGTCGCGGCCGGGTTGTTGGTCCGGCGCGATGACGGCTCGACCTATGAGCGGCTGCGCAATCGCGTCACGTTTCCGATTCGCGATCCGGCCGGGCGTGTCGTCGGCTTTGGCGGGCGCCTGATCGGTGATGGTAAGCCCAAATATTTGAATACGCCCGAGACGGCGGCCTTTCAAAAGGGCCGGTTGCTCTATGGGCTGTATGAGTATCACACGGACCAGGACGGCGACCGGGAGTTGTTGATCGTCGAGGGCTATCTGGACGTGATTCAGCTGGCCGAGGCGGATATCAGCGCGGCGGCGACGCTGGGCACGGCCGTGACGCCGGCACAGCTGCAGGCGGCCTATCGATTCACGGATTCGCTGCTGTTCATGTTCGACGGCGACGCCGCCGGCGAGAAGGCGGCCTGGCGCGCGCTCGAGGCGGCGCTGCCGTTGCAGGACGGGCAGCGCTCGGCCCGGTTCGTGACGTTGCCGGACGGCAAGGATCCCGATGATCTGGTGCGCGAGCTCGGCCAGGCGGAATTTCGGGCGTGGCTGGATGCGAACGCGGTGCCGTTGTCGGAAAAGCTGATCGGCGGTTTGGCGAAGCGCGAGGCGGCCGCGCCGGATTCCCTCGAGGGCAGAGCGCGCCTGGTCGGGGCGGCGGCGCCATGGTTGGCGACGGTGCCCGACGGCGTGTTCAAGGACATGCTCATCGAGGAGGCGCGAAGGGCCTGGAGCTGCAAGCTCAAGACGCTACAGGAGGCCATCGCCCAGGAAGGTCGGCAGAATGCGTCAAATACGCGGTCCGGCGATCCATCACCAGTCCGGGACGGCGCCGCTCGCGCGTCCCCGCAGCCGCCGCCGCGCCGGGATGAGTCGGACCCGCTGTATTTCGATCTGGACGTGCTGCTGCGCTGTTACATCCTGATCTACGGAACGGAGACGGCCTTCGATGAGCGGTCGCGTTGCATCGTGAGCCTGGCCGCACTGCGGGCGGCGGCCAGTCGCGATACGGTCGAGGCCTGGCTCGAGCATCCGCGCCGGCGCATCGTCGCGCGCGATGGCGTGGTGTTCGACCCGACGCGAACCGCCGACCCGCAGAAGACGGTAAATTTGTTCCGCGGATTCGAAATCGAGCCGCGCCCAGGCGACTGCTCGAAGCTGCTGCGGTTGCTGCATTACCTGTGCGGCGAGTCGGACAATATATTCGATTGGGTGCTCAAGTGGACGGCCTATCCGTTGCAGTATCCCGGCGCGAAGATGCGCACGGCGGTGATCATGCACGGCGGCGAGGGCACCGGCAAGAACACCTGGTGGGGCGCCGTGCGTGAGATTTACGGCGAGTACGGCGCCATCATCTCGCAGCAGGAGCTGGAGAGTCAGTTCACCGGCTGGGCCAGCGGCAAGTTGTTCATCATCGGCAATGAGGTGGTGAGCCGCCAGGAGATGTACCACCAGTCGGGCCGGCTGCGGAACATGATCACGGAGCCGGAGTGGTCCATCAACGAGAAGCACCTGCCGAGCCGCATGGAGGCGAATCACTGCAATCTCGTGTTCCTCGCCAACGCCCACCAGCCCGCCACGCCAAACCCGGATGACCGGCGCTATCTGGTCGTGTGGACGCCGCCGAAGCTCGACAAGGCGATTTACAAGGCGGTCGGCGACGAGCTCGCGGCCAACGGTGTGCGGGCGCTGTACGACTACCTGCTGCAACTCCCGCTGGATGAGTTCAATGAATGGACCGAGCCGCCTATGACGCAGGCCAAGGAGGATTTGATCGAGGCCTCGATGGACTCGCATGAGCGGTTCTGGCGCCAGTGGCGCAAGGGTGAATTGCCGATTGCGTATCGGCCGTGCAAATCGATGGATGCCTATCGCGCCTATCGAAAATGGTGTGACGAGCGCGGCGAACGGGCGCCGGCCAGGGAGGCGGTGTTCCTGTCGGCGATGGGCAAACGATTGCCGAAGCGGGTCGAGCGCTACCTCGACAGCTCGGATACCCGACAGGCGACATTCCTGGTCCCGGTCGACGACGACCTGGACGACTTCTGCCGCCAGCGCGACGGGCAATCGAAGCCGGCCTGGCTGAGCGAGCAGCTCGAGCACTTTCGCCAGGAGCTACAAGGCTGGACTGGGCAGAATTAACGCTCGCGTGACAGGGTTTTGTGAAGGGTGTGAAGGGTCTTGTGAAGGGTACCCTTCACAGGATTTCAATAGCCGCATCATGGAGTTATGGCATGTGTGAAGGGTGTGAAGGGTCTCGGGCAAAACTTATACGCGCGTGCGCGCGCGTGTGCGTGCGCGCGCATACGCGCGTAAATAAATTAAAAATACCCTTCACACCCTTCACACCCTTCACAGACATTGATTTTAAACGGAAAATTCTGTGAAGGGTCTCACGGTAGACCCTTCACACCCTTCACAGCACCACAACACCGACCAACGACCGGAGAAAACGATGATGACCGTAGAGACGACGACTGAGCAGTGGGCCCTGGAATATGCGCAGGAGCGACTCAAGGACTGGGCACAATGGCTGGCGAACCTGCCGGGCGTGCAGCTGAATTCGATGACGCATGCTCCCTACATCGAGGAGCGGGCCAGCGGGAAGTTCGGCGACCGGACGCTGGACGATTTCGCCATCGACCAGACCGAGGAGGTTGAGCGGCTGATGTGCCAGCTGGCGCGCTATGCGCCGGCGCTGCACCAGGCGTTGATCCAGTGGTACCTGCGGGATATCGGGCAGAAGATGGCCGCCGATGCCTGCCGTTGCAGCGTTGCCGAGTACAAGAATCGCCGTCAGCGCGGCGAATGTTTCATTGCCGGCGGGCTGCTGAAAAAAAATCCTTGAAAGGCTAGCCAGAAACCGGTAGGTTTCATCTAACCTCAACGAAGTGCGCGTGACGAATCGAGGACGGCATAATGTAACGAGATGGAGACGGAACCGATAGACGGCACGGCGCTCTGCAAGCGTCCCAGCGCCGCCGAGCCACTCAAACCCCGACCGGGTAACCGGCCGGGGTTTTTCTTTTCCCGGGAAACGACCATGGCCGCATTGACCGACAGCGCAATCATCGAAAACATCCTGGACCGCGAGGGCGACGCGTTCACAGACCGCGCGGCCGACCGCGGCGGCCCGACCAAGCGCGGCATTACCCTGGCCACCCTGTCGCGCTATCTCGGCCGGCCGGCCACGGTCGCCGAGCTGAAGCAGCTGACGCGCGACCAGGCGCGGACCCTCTATCAGACGCTCTACATCGATGAGCCGGGCTACCGCGACATCCAGGACGGCCTGCTGCGCGGCGTCGTGGTCGACTGCTGCGTACAGTTCGGCGACGACGATGCGACGCCCTGGCTGCAGCGGGCGGCCAATGAGCTCGGCGCGACACTGACGGTCGACGGCAGCTGCGGGCCCAAGACATTGGCGGCGGTGAACCGCCTGTCGGCGACGGACCTGGCGATCGCCATCATGGCGCTGCGCATCGAGAAGCGGGGCGATGTCATCGCATCGGATGCACGGCACCGCGAGCGCACCGAGGACCAGGCGCTCAATGCCCATGGCTGGGCGAATCGGGACGGACGCATTCTGCTCGACATCATAGGGGGCTGACGATGAGCTTTTGGGACCAGCTCCTGGGCGAGGTTAAAGACGTCGCGCCGCAGCTCGCAGGCGCGGCCGGCACGGTGCTGTCCGGCGGCAACCCAGTCGTCGGCGGTGCGCTGGCGTCATTGGCCCGCAAGCTGACCGGCACGAAGGCGGACGGCAACATGGAGGACGCGGCCAAGGCCATCCTCGAAGACAGCAATAAGTTGAGCGAATTCCGCCTGAAGGCTCGGCAACTGGAGCTCGATGAGCTGAAGTTGCGCACGCAGGACGTGCAGGATGCGCGCAAGACCTTGCAGGGCAGCAGGGGCTCGATCATCGTGTCGGTGTTCGTCGTGCTTGGGTTTATGGCGGCGACCATCGTCGTGATGGCGGTCCCGCTGCCGGCCGGCTCGCAGAACGTCGCCTACCTGCTGCTGGGTGCGCTGGCGGCCGGCTTCAGCCAGGTACTTAATTTCTGGCTGGGCTCCAGCCTGGGCTCGAAGAACAAGGACGCCATCATGGGGAAATACGTCGCGGCGGCCAAGGCCGACGCCGCGGCACGAGGTGATGACAAGGTGGCGGCATGACGGGAGAGGCGGCGACCCGTGAAGACCTGGACCAACTGAGAGCCAGCCTGGAAAAGAAAATCGACGGATTGACCGAAGCGCTTCGGGATCTCATTCGTATCGACGGCGACATGAAGCGCATTCAGGATGCGCAGTCCCGCATCGGGCGGCAGGTCGACGATCACGAGACGCGATTGCGCGTCGTCGAAATCGCACAGCCGAGCGCGAAACGCGCGAGTCGATTCATGGACAAGATCCCGGAGTGGCTCATCTCGGCATCGCTCGGCGGCATCGCCGTCTATATCGCGCAGCACCTGGCATGAGCGCGCTCGCCGGGGTTTCCGGGGGCCCCTGGGCCGCCAGCGCATACCACGGGCACGTGACGGCGCGGTTTTTGCGCGTTTTTCTGGGCTCTATGGTCTCGGCAGCATAATGGGATGATTCGTGGCAATGGATCCCGATGATTCGCAAGTTACTGATTTCCAGGACCGTTTCTATTTCTCGCTGTCGCAGCTGAGCAATGCGTTTGGCCCGGCCCGAGAGACGATCGGGAAACGGTTGCAGCTGGCCGGCATCAATGCGGTCAAGCGCCGGGCCGGCCATCCGGTCTACCACATTGGCGAGGCGGCCAAGGCGATCCTCGCCGGCGAGCAGGCCTCGTTCGAGGGGATCGACAACCCGGACGGGCTGCCGCCGAAGGAGCGGCTGGATTGGTACCGCTCGGAGAACGAGCGCACGAAGCTCGAACGCGAGCAGGGCGCATTGGTTCCCCGGGAAACGCACGAGCGGATCGTCGCCGAGCTGGTCAAGTTGATCCTGCAACCGCTGGAGACGCTGCCCGACTCGCTCGAGCGGCAGTGCCGCCTCGAGCCGGAGGCCATCGCCGCAGTCGACCGCGAGGTGGACCGCGTGCGCGAGGCGCTGGCGCAGCGCCTGGAAAGCTATGAGCTACTGTAACGGCGCGGCGGCCGTGCGCGACCTGGCGCGCCTGGTGCGACCGCCCAAGCGCATGCCGGTCAGCGAGGCGGTCGGGCGCTTCGTGAAGGTGCGCACGCCCAGCGGCGGCGTGGCGGCCTGGGACCGGACGCTCACGCCGTACATGTGCGAGCCGATGGACATGCTCGCCAGCCGGTATCACGAGGCCGTCGTGTTCGTCGGGCCGGCCCGCACGGGCAAGACCAACGGCCTGGTCGACGGCTGGATCGGCTACAACGTGATGTGCGATCCGGGCGACATGCTCATCGTCCAGATGTCGCAGGAGAAGGCGCGCGATTATTCGAAACTGCGCGTCAATCGCCTGCTGCGCAACAGTCTGGAGATTGGCGCCGAGCTCGCGAGCAGCAAGCAGGACGATAACACCTACGACAAATGGTTCCGCAGCGGCGTGGCCGTGAAAATCGGCTGGCCGACCATCAACCAGCTGGCGTCGAACGATTTCAAATACGTGGCATTGACGGACTACGACCGCATGCCGCAGGACATCGACCGGGAGGGCTCGCCGTTCAGCCTCGGCCAGAAGCGCACGCAGACCTATCTGTCGCGCGGCATGACGCTGGCCGAGTCCTCGCCGGGCTTCGAGGTCAACGACCCGAATTGGAAGCCACGGCCGGAGGCGCCGCACGAGGCACCGCCGACGCGCGGGATCTTGTCGTTGTATAACCTGGGCGACCGGCGCCAGCTGTATTGGCGCTGTCCACATTGCGCGGAATACTACCGCCAGCCCATCGGCATCGAGGGGTTCGCGTTCGCGCGAAACCGCGACCTGTTCGGGATCACGGACACGATGCTGGCCGGCGACGTTCACGTCGTCTGCACATCGTGCGGCGGCCTCATCGACGAGGGCCACAAAGGCGCGATGACGGCGAGCGCCATCTGGGTACCGGAGGGCTGCCACATCGAACGCGAGGGGGATGAATACGGCCTGGCCGGCCAGCCGCGGCAGAGCACCATCGCCTCGTTTTGGATGGGCGGCGCCGCGGCGGCCTATCAGAGCTGGACCTCGATTGCGCAGCGCTATCTCAACGCGATGCGCCAGTTCGACTTGACCGGCGATGAGGAGCTGCTGCGCGCCACGACCAACGTCGACCAGGGCGCGGCCTACCTGCCGCGTCAGCTCGCGGCCTCCGCCAACCAATCCGACTACGGTCAGCGAACCGAAAGTCTCGAGCGGTTCGCGGTGCCGGAGGGCGTGCGCGGGCTGCTGGCCGCGGTCGACGTCCAGGGCGGTCAGAATGCGCGGTTCGTGGTGCAGGTCATCGGGCTGGGCCGTCACGGCGAGAAGTGGATCGTGGACCGCTACGCGCTGACGGACTCGGAACGCACGGACGGGGACGGCAACAAGTTGCCCATTCAGCCGCACGCGCATGTCGAGGACTGGGAGCTGCTCACCAAGCGCGTGGTGAACGCGACCTACCAGTTGCCGGATGGCCGCGAGCTGCGCATCTATCGCACGGCGGTCGATTCCGGCGGCGAGGACGGCGTCACCGAGCAGGCCTATACCTGGTGGCGCGGGTTGCGCAAGACGCGGCTGCATCGCCGCGTCTGGCTCATCAAGGGCGGCAGTACCGACGCCGGCCAGAAGGTGAAGCAGACGTTCCCGGACAGCTCCGGGCGTTCGGATCGAAAGTCTGGCAGCAGGGGCGACGTACCCGTCCTGATGGTCAATCCGAACAAGATCAAGGACGCGGTCAACAACGACCTGGCGCGCGAGACGGTCGGGCCCGGTTATATCCATTTGCCGGATTGGCTCGGCCAGTGGTTCTTCGACGAGCTCTCGGCCGAGCGCCGCGACGACAAGGGCCGTTGGCGCAAGGTCTCGAAACGCAATGAGGCGTTCGACCTGCTGGTCTACGTCTACGCGCTGCTGTTCCATCTGCGCCTCGAGCGCGTGAATTGGGGCGCGCCGCCGGCCTGGCTGAGGCCCTGGGACGAGAACAGCGAGGTCATGACGGCCGAGCAGCGCCGCGAGATGAAGGCGCCAAGCGACTCCAGGGCGGCGAACACCGAGAACGGCGGCCGTCAGGCGCGATTCAAATTCAAGACGTGAGGTAAGCATGGCATTTACGAGCGCCGATCTGGACGCACTCGACCGCGCCATCGCCTCGGGCGAGCTGTCGGTCAAATTCAGCGATCGCGAGGTGACCTATCGCGATGTTGCGAGCCTGAAATCGGCCCGGAATTTCGTGCAGCAGAAAATCGCCGAGCAGAACGGCCATCGCCGCACGCGCCAGGTACGCGTGACCGTGGGCAAGGGCGTCTGATGAGCAAGCCCATCCTGAAATGGCTCGGCGGTGTTCTGATGAGCGCCGGCGGCTATGGCTCGACGCCGCCGCCCGGGCCGGCGAACCTGCCGTATGAGTCAGCCGGATACGGCCGGCGCTCGAAAAATTGGAACGCGCCGGGCACCGGTCCGAACATGACGCTCTATGGGGCGCTGATCACGCTGCGCAACCGGAGCAAGGCGGGTTATCGCAACAATCCCTGGATTCGGCGCGGCATCGAATCGCTGGTCTCGAACGAGGTCGGCGTCGGCATCGTCCCGCGCAGTCGCGCGGAGGATGAGGCGTTCCGCGCCGCAGCCAATGCACTTTGGGCCAAGTCGGTCGATGAGCTGGACGCCGACGGGATCCTGAATTTCTATGGGCAGCAGGCCCTGTCCAGCCGCACGCGGAACATGGCCGGAGAGGCCTTTCTGCGCCGGCGGCGCCGGCGTAGCGATTTCGGCACGCACGTGCCGTTGCAGGTCCAGTTGCTCGAGCCTGACTTCGTGCCGCACACCTTGAACGAGGTGCTGCGCAACGGTAACCGCGTGCGCCAGGGCATTGAGCTGGACAAGCGCGGTCAACGCGTCGCCTACTGGATGTATAAGTCGCATCCGAATGACGGCATGTGGGCGACCGACTTCTCGCAGCTCATTCGTGTGCCGGCCTCGGACGTGATTCACCACTACATTCCGCTGCGCCCCGGACAGCTGCGCGGCGAGCCGGTCACGGCGCAGGCGCTGCTCAAGGCGCATACGTTCGATTCCTATGACGATGCCGAGCTGGTGCGCAAGCAGAGCCGGGCGCCCTACACGGGGTTCATCAAAAAAAGTTACACTGGCGAGGAGGATTGGCAATACGACCCGCTGACCGGCGAGCGATACTCGACCGACAGCGAGGGCGTGGCCAACATCTCGGTCGAGGCGGGGACCATGCTGTCCGGTCTGCCGGGCGAGGAGCCGGTGCTGTTCGACGGCGACGACACCGGCGCCGGCTACGCCGACTTCATGCGCCAGCAGATACTCGGCATGGCGACCGGCATTGGCGTGCCGTATGAAATCCTCAGCGGGGATTGGTCGAAGGTCAATGACCGGCTGATGCGCGCCATTTTGCAGGAGTTCCGCCGGCACATCGAGGCCGCCCAGGACCACCTGATGATTTTCCAGGTCTGCCAGGGCGTGTGGCGCTGGTGGATGGATGCGGCGGTGATGAGCGGCGCACTGGCGGCGCCCGACTATCAGAGCCGCCGGTCGGAGTATCAGGCGCATGAATGGCGCCCGCACGGCTGGCCCTATCTCAACCCGCTGCAGGACGTGCAGGCGAAGAAGGAGGCCATCGCCGCTAACCTCACCAGCACCGAGGCCGAGGTCGCCAAAACGGGCTATGACGTCGAGGACATCGTGAAGCAGAACATCAAAACAGAAAGCGATATGGTCCAGAAACGGCGCGAGGCTGGCCTGGCGGACTATCCGGCCGACGGTAAGTCCGCGCCGCGCGCGTCGGCATCCGGCCAATCCGACCCGCCTAACAATCAGCCCGCGTAAGCGGGCTTTGTCATATCCGGAGGAAACGAAATGCCAGCAGCTAACGCGCCCCAGGGGCAGCATTGGTTCCGCGTGGACAATGTGTCCGGCGAGCCCGGCAGCAGCGACAATCCGCGTGTCGCGGAAATCAACATATTCGCGCAGATCGGCGAGAGCTGGTTCGACGACAGCGGCGTGACCGCCGGCAATTTCGTGCGCGCCGTCGACGCCCTGGGCGAACTGGACGAAATTATGCTGCGCATCAACTCGCCGGGCGGCGACGTGATGGACGGTCTGACCATCACGAACTACCTGATGCAGCATCCGGCCCATATCACGGTGCGCGTCGAGGGCCAGGCCGCCAGCATCGCCAGCGTCATCATGATGGCCGGCGACGAACGCATCATGGGCGTGGGCACGACAGTGTTCGTACACGACCCGCTGACCATAGCCTTCGGCGACGCCGAGGACATGCGCAAGATTGCCGATGAGCTGGACACCATCCGCGACGGCATCCTGGAGGTCTACCAGCAGCGCGTCGACATGACCCGCGATGAGCTGGTGACGCTGCTCAACGACGATACCCGCATGACGGCCGACGAGGCCGTCACCTGGGGCTTTGCGACCGGCTCCGACTCGACCATCAAGGCCGCCGCTACGACCGACCTGAGCGGCGTGCTCGAGGCCGCGCGCGAGCAGTTCACGCAGTTCATGCACCGCCAGCCGAGCGAAATCGAACAGGTCCGTGCCCAGCTCGCCGAGCGTGACACGACCATCGAGCAGCTCAACGCTCAGATGGTTGAGCGTGACACGACCATCGAGCAGCTGCGCGCCGGCCCGCCGGCGGCCGACGCGGCCGAGGTCATCCAGGCCTGCGCCGATGCCAAGGTCCCGGAGATGGCCGCCGGCTTCGTGTCCGACAAACTGCCGATGGTGACGGTCGCCGAGCGCCTGGCCTTCGTTGGCCAGGTCCGCGATCTGTGCGCCGCGGCCGAGGAAGACCCGGGCCGGTATTTGGCGCATATCGACTCGCCCATCGAGATGCTGCGCACCGCCATCGTCGACCTGCAAGCCGCGAAGGAGCAGGAAATCGAGCACTATATCCCGGGCAACGAACGCGGCGGTAAGTCCCGGGTCGCGTCGTCGGACATCTACCGCCAGCGCAACGCTTCCACCCTACTGCAAAGAGGACAGTGATCATGCCCACTCAGACCGAAGCCACCCACGCGGGTGAGTTCATTCTCAATGCCGACGGCGAGGCCTTCGATAAGGTGGCCGTGCTGTCGGGCCAGACTCTCAAGGCCGGCAGCGTGGTCGGCAAGATTCTGCGCGAACTGGCGGCCGCCAACAATCCAGCCGTCGTCGGCACCGGCAACGGCACCATGACCAAGGTCAAGGGCGGCCCGCGCGTCAAAACTGGCGACTACGTCGTGACCTGCACCGCGATCGCGGCCAACGGCGGCACATTCTCGGTGGTCGACCCGGACGGCAACGCGCTGCCCGACCTGGTGCTCACCGCCGGCGCCGGCACCGCGACCGACTACGAGAGCGACCAGATCAGTTTCACCGTCACCGACGGCTCGACCGACTTCGCGGTCGATGACGTGTTCACCATCGCGGTCACGGCCGGCGCCACGCCCACCGTAGTCGGCACCGGTGACGGCACGCTGTCCGCGCTGGCGCTCGGTCCGAACGCCCAGAACGGCACCTATCGCCTGGAGTGCACCGCGGCGGTCACCAACGGCGGCACCTTCTCGGTGACGGCGCCGGACGGCGGCGCGCTGCCGGACCTGGTCATGGGCGCCGGCTCCGGCGCGTCGACGGATTACGTGAGCGACCAGCTCGACCTGACCGTTACGGACGGCTCGACCGATTTCGCCGTCGGCGACTATTTCCACGTCATCGTCTCGCGCCCGGCGACCTACGGCCAGGTGGCCGAGTACGACCCGACGGTCTACGACGGTCGGCATCGCGCCGCCGGGATCATGTACGACGCGGTCGATGCCTCGGCCGCCTCGGCCGACGGCACCGCGGTCGTGCGCGACTCGGAGGTGGCCAGCACCCTGCTGGCCTGGAATGCCAGCCGCACGGCGGCCGAGCAGGCCGCGGCCATCGAGGACCTGGAGAAGCTGCTCATCGCGGTCCGCTAACCAACAGTCATCGGTATCCGTATAAGACAGGCCCGCCGCGTGCGGGCCTTTTCATTTAACTCGTAGGAGATTTGCAGACATGCCCACTCCCGATTTTTTCCAGAGCGACGCGTTTGAGCTGACCCAGCTGACCGCCGCCATCAATGCGCCGGTCGAAGGCCAGGCCGTGCCGAATATCGTCGATGACCTCTTCCAGGAAGAGGGCGTCGCCGTCAATCGCATGTATATCGAGATGGAAAGCAACACGCTGTCCCTGGTGCCGGCGCGCGATTACGGCTCGCCGGGCGACCCGACCAGCATCGACCGCCGCCAGGTGAAGGGGTTCGATCTGATTCACCTGCCGACGACCGGCGCCGTCTTCGCCTCCGAAGTTCAGGGCGTGCGCGAGTTCGGCACCGAGATGGGATTGCAGACCATCGAGAGCAAGCGCAATTCCGTCCTGGCGAAAATGCGCCAGCGTCTGCAGGCGACCATTCGCTACCATCGCATCAAGGCCTTGCAGGGTCAGATCATGGACGCGGATGGCGCCAAGGTTCTGATGAACGTCTTCACCGAGTTTGGTGTCACGCAGCAGACCAAGGATTTCAAGCTCAGCACCGACACCACCAAGATCAAGCTGATCATGGAGCAGGCGAAGGAGCTGGCCGAAAACGCTATCGGCGACTCGACCAGCATCGTCGGCTGGCGTTGCTATGCCGGTCGCAACTGGTATGACACGTTCGTCACTCACCCGAAACTGGAAAACGCTTTCCAGCGCTGGCAGGACGGCGCCCTGCTCATGGGCTCGCAGGCCCGCCGGCCGTTCACGGCCTTCGACGTCGACTTCATGAAGCTGTACGGCAAGGTCGGCCAACAGGAGTTCATCAACACCGATGAGGCCTATCTGGTGCCGGTGCTCGACGATCCGGATGCCTACATCACGCGCTACGGGCCGGCCAACTACATCGAGACGGTCAACACCATCGGCCTGCCGTATTACGCCAAGGCCCAGTTGATGGACTTCGACAAGGGCGTCATGCTCGAGGCGCAGAGCAACGTGCTCAGCATCCCGACGCGCCCGCGCTCCATCATCAAGTTAACCAAGTCCTAAGCGGGCGGCCGGGGCTATCAGGCCCCGGCCGAATCATTATGGTCGACTTCGATCGGATGGATGCAGTTTGCGTCGCCACCTTCGGCGAGACGGCGACCTATACGCCCGCCGGCGGCGGCGCGCCGGTCGGTTTGTCGGTCATCTACAAGCGCGAGTACCTGGTGCAAGACGAGGTCCAGGGCTACGTGACGACGGCCAGTCTACAGGCCTCGCTCGCCGACCTGCTGGGCGTGACGCGCGGCGATGCGCTCACGGTGCACGGCAAGACTTACACCATCCAGGAGGATCCGCATCGGGACGACGGCGGCCTGGCCGTGCTGGTGCTCGAGGTGACCTGATGCTGAACGTGCAACTGGATGTCAGCCAAGTCACGTCGATGCTGACGGGCCTGGAACGCGCGGTCATGCCCAAGGCCACGGCCTCGACCCTGAACAAGGTGGCGCGCAAGGCGCAAGCCGTGGCGGTCAAGCGGATCGCCAAGGACATCGGGATTAAGCAAATGGAGGTCCGGAAGTACCTGCGGATCCAGAAGGCGACCTGGCGCAATCTGCGGATCTCGGTCAAGAGCCGCGGTAAGCGGGTGCCGATCTCGAAATTGAGCGCGCGCCAGACGAAAAAGGGCGTGACCTACCGCTCGCAGGGCAAGCGCAAACTGATCCCGGGCGCCTTCATCGCGGATGTCCGCGTCAAGGGGTCGCCCGATGTCTACAAGCGCCAGGGCAAGGCGCGCTTTCCGCTCGAGCGCCTGCGCGCGGTCTCGATCCCGCACGTGATGATCAAAGCCGCGATCGACCGCGCCCTGTGGGAGGTTTCCCGGGAAACCTGGGACAAAAATTTTCCGCATGAGGTCGAGCATTACCTGCGCCGGGCGGGCTTCGTGCGATGAGTCATCCGCGTACCGCCATCCGGGAGTATGTGGTCCAGACGCTGGGCAGCGCCGGCGCGGCGCAGACCGAGGGCCGGCGGGCCCATCCGCTGCCCGAGGCGACGACCAGCCACGTCACCGCGCGGGTGACGGCCGACGCGGTGCTCGCCAAGCACGCGGATGCGCCGTTGGCGCTCAAGCGCCAGCTGACCCTCGAGGTCGAGGTCGTGACGCAGGGGGCCTCCTGCGAAGACGATGCGGACACGATCACCGCCGCGGTCGAGGACCTGTTGATGGCCGATCACACGCTCGGCGGCACGTGCAGCGAGTGTGTGCTGGAGTCCACGGAGCTGGAGCTAGATTCGGCGGAGACGCGCAAGGCCATGGCGGTGCTCACCTTCGGCGTCGTCTACTTCACCGAGCACACGAACACCGCCGTCGAGGCCTTCGCGACGGCGGGCGTGACCTGGGATATGGGCCCGGCGCCGGACGGCCAGGCCGAAGCGAGCGACACTCTCTCATTGCCTCAATAGGAGGAAATCCAGTGAAACAGCATCTTCAACCGGCGCCCGGACTGCGCGTCCGCAAGCCGGACGGCAGCATCCTGCCCGCCGAGGGCGAATCGGTGGCCCTCAACACGTTCTGGCGCCGGCGTATCAATCACGGCGACGTGGTACTCGGCCCGGCGCCGAAGCCGGCGGCCGCCGGCAGCGTTGGCAGCGCCGGCAAGAGCCGCGGCGCCACCAGCAAACAGGAGGATTAAGCGATGCCCATCAGCTTCAACGAGATCCCCCTCTCGCTCATGACGCCGGGCGTCTATGCGGAGTTCGACAACAGCCGGGCCGTGCGCGGATTGCCGGGGCAGCCGTACAAAGCGCTTATCATCGGCCAGCGGCTGACCGGCGGCAGCGTGGACGCGCTGGTCGACACGCTGGTCAGCAGCGAGGCCCAGGCGGTCGAGTATTTCGGCCAGGGCTCGATGCTGCATCGGATGGTCCAGGCGTTCCGCGCGAGCAACCAGTCGACCGAGCTGCACGTCATCGCCGTGGATGACGATGCCGCCGCGGCGGCGGCCGCGGGCAGTATCGACATCACCGGCTCGGCGACCGAGACCGGCACGCTCAATGTCTATATCGCCTATGGCGGTACGACCGGCCGCGTGAAGGTCGGCGTGACCACGGGCGATGCCGGCGA
>Ga0209918_1000424_pt1 | contig 28063 bp, 27 predicted proteins | sample SalPonD_shore_MG_FD_185712 | JGI IMG/M metagenome (GOLD analysis project Ga0209918, IMG submission 185712) | Salt pond soil microbial communities from South San Francisco under conditions of wetland restoration - Salt Pond MetaG... | ecosystem: Environmental > Aquatic > Marine > Intertidal zone... | reverse complement strand
CAGTCTCGGCACCGAGCATTGCGATTTTGTATGCCCGTTTCGCGACGCGCAGGTGGAGGACTGACCAAGGCCTCGCGCCCGAATATCCGCCTCAGTTTCGACTTTTAACCCCCAAGGCGCCCAAGCCGTAAAAAACAACAGGGCCAACAATGGCAACGATCGATGAACTCAAAAGCCGGATAGATCTGCACGACCTGGCGAACCGGCTGGGACTGGAGCGCCCCGACGAGAAGGGCAACTATCGCAGCCCCAAGCACAAGGACAAGAATCCCTCGCTGTCCATCTATAATGACGGCAAAAGCTGGAAGGACTGGAGCACGGAGCAGGGCGGGGATTGCATCGACCTGGTGATGTATATCGAGGGCTGCGATACCGCCGGCGCGCTCAAGCGGCTGCACGATCTTTACAATCTCCCCCGCACCCCCCAACAGAAAAAGGATGCGCGCGACAAGACCCTGGCCGAGCATATCGCCGACAAGTGTTTCGATGCTGAAGGATTGCGCCGGGCGGCCGATTACCTGACCCAGGAGCGGGGCATCACGCCGGAGGTGGTGCAAGCGGCTATCGAGCGCCGCGCGGTGGGGTATAATGATTACACCTCCCCGAAGGTCGACCCGGGCCACCATGGACATGGTGGTCCTGCGGTAGCTTTTATCGTGAAAACCCTCAACCCCGGCCACGTGGCCGCCGTGGACATGCGCTATCTGGATCCGGCGCTCAACGGTGGCACCAAGACCCAATGCCAGGGTGAAAAATACGGCTACGTGTGGACCTCGGATCTGCGCCGCCTGCAGCGGGCCCGGGATGTGTACCTGGTCGAATCCCCCATCAATGCGCTGTCGGTCGAGTCGGCCGTGCACGCCAATGCGGCCGCGGTGGCCACCCGCGGCACCGGCAACATCAGCAATGTGGACTGGCACTTCCTGCAGGGCAAGCGGGTGATCGTGGCCATGGACAACGACGAGCCCAACGAACAAACCGGCTATTGCCCGGGCGAAAAGGCTGCCTGGGGGCTGCTGGAGCAAATGACCAGCCTCAACATTGCCGCCCACCTGGTGGATCAGACCGAGTGGGAGCACAACGACCTGAACGACATCCTGCGCGACGCCGGGCGCGAGGAGCTGGCGGTGGCGCTCAAGCGCCTGAACCCGTACATCATCCCCGGCGTGCACGGCAATCGCGACCACCAGAAGGGCCGCACGCGGGTTTACCTGCCGTCCCACGACTATGCCCAGTATTGGCGCTACCGGGCGAAGGAGGACTTTGTCACCTACGTGGAGAAGTGGGACCGGGACGAGGAGAGCGGCGACCAGAAGGAGAGTTTCAAGGACGTGTGTGGCTTTCGCATTGCAGCCATTCAGCGCGTTTCCATCGCCAGCGCCACCTCGACGCTGACCGGCGAGGCGGATGCCCAGCCGCGGGTGCTGTTTGCCTGCTCGGTGCAGGTACCGCGCCATGGAAACAAACTGATCCGCAAGGTGTTCGATGACGACCGCCTGCACAACGTGGACCAGTGGCGCAAGTTCGGGCCGGTTTATTCGCAAACGGTGTTCCTGCGCATGGTAAACATCCTCGAGCGCAGTGCCGACCTGGGCGCCCGGGACGCGGTCAACTTTGTGGGCCTGGCCTGGCGCGACGGCAAGCTGATCGTCAACGAGGGGGCCGACTGCTATTTCACCGAGCCGCTCAAGCAGTGCACTTATCACAATCTGGTATTTCCCTCGGGCCCGGTGGGCAATGCCCGGCGCGTGATCGAGGCCTATCAGCAGACCTTTGGCAACAATGCCGCCGCGCTGCCGCTGGTGTGGGGCCTGGGCGGTCACCTCAAGGCCCTGCTGGGTTTCTGGCCCCACATGATGGTGCAGTCCGAAAAGGGCGCCGGCAAAACGACCCTGCTCAAGCGCATGGAAGGGACGATCGGCTATACGCTGTTCTCCAACGAATCGCTAAAAACGGCCTTCCGTATCCTGACCACCGTCAGCTATACCAGCCACCCGGTGGGCTGGGAGGAGCTCTCGGCCAGCGGGCAGAAGGTGATCGACGAGGCGGTGTCGATGCTGCAGCAGGCCTATCAGTACACGCCGACCAAGCGGGGATCGGATATGACCGATTTCCTGATCTCCGCCCCGGTGCTGCTGGCCGGCGAGGACGTGCCGGTGCGCTCGCTGACCGGGAAGATCATTCGCACCGACCTGGCCACCAAGGGGCCGATGCTGCCCTGGGACTTGCCCAAGTTCCCGGTGCGCCAGTGGCTGCAGTTCCTCACCAAGCAGAGCCGCGAGGAGGTGATGCAGCGCCATCAGCGGGCCGTGGCGTACTGCTGGGAGCACTCGCGGACCCGGAACCGTGACAGCGGCGCCAGCCGCATGGTGGAGAATTACGCCGCCATGCTCGCCGCCTGGGGCCTGTTGTGCGAGTTCGCCGGCATCGACAAGCACCAGGGCGGCTTTATCAACGACCTGGTGGCTGAAATGAACCGCCACATCGCCGACAGCTGCGGCGATCGCGAGCCCTGGGTGTGGATCCTGGAGACCATCATGCACGAGATCGCCGCGGGCCATTACCGCATGCCCTACACCTGGACCACGGTGCGCCACGAGGACGGCACAGAGGAGGACTGCCTGGCGCTGCGCACCGGGCAGGTGATGCACCACATCAAGACCGAAAACCGCCTCCGCGCCACCTGGGACAGCCTGCCGGTGAAAACCGACCGGGTATTCAAGCAACAACTGATAAAGGCGGGCGTGCTGGCCGACCAGGACCTGGAGCGGCGCATCAGCGGCAAGCGAGTGGCGCACATGGTGGCCATCAGCCTGGCCAGGGCCGAGGAGTATGGACTGCAGGCGACCCCGCCGGAGGTGTTCGATAATGACCCACAGCCGACTATTTAGCGTTTCCCCCCGTACCCCCCAAGAGAAAACGCCGCCGCGAAGGGAAAACCCGGCCGGGAAATGGGCGGGGTGGGCGCCAAAACCTTGGCGGGGGCATTTTTCAAACCTGTGGGATATAAGGTGTTTTTATACTAAGTGTCTGAAGTCCGAGAGGTTTTCGTGTCAGGTTAGGGTCGAAATGCCACGTTTTGCGCTCGTTTTGCCACGGTTTCGTCGTATATTCCCACTCGCTAATATTCGCGCTTTTCTCTCTCTCTCTTTCTCTAACTTATTAAAAAGAAAGAAGAATAAAGGCCTGAAAAGGGGCAATATTAGGGAATACTTATGCCACGGTTTTAACCCCCCTGGTTAAAAAATGGGCCACGGATTTTTACCCCCTGCCACGGGTTTTTCGTGGCATTTTGTGGCATGGGTGGTTGAGTAAAATCAGGCACTTAACTCAAAAAACAGCCGTTTGCCACAATCCACGGAAAATTTTCCCCCTGGTCTCCCTGGAGAGTTAGATGCGCCCCGAAATAGAGCAATTTTTAAACAATCTGCAATACAACAAGGGCCGCAGCCCCAGGACGATCCACAAGTATCGAGGGTTCCTGAATCGCCTCGAGGCCTGGGCGAAAGAGCAGGGCGCGGACCTGCTCGATGTCACCAGGGAGCAGCTGGAGCAGTTCTCGGGCATGGTTGCCCACGAACAGGGCCTTACGCCTCGAGCCAGGATCCCCCTGGTGGCTGCATTACGCGGCTTTTTCCAATTTGCAGCCAAGGAGAAGCTGGTCAAAACCAACCCGGCCGAGGAGCTGCCCTATCCCAAGGTGGGGCAAAAGCTGCCGGTGCCGCTGGAGCTGCAGGAGGCCGGCAAGCTGATCATGGCGCCAGGGCTGGAGACACTCGCCGGGCTGCGTGACACCTGCATCCTGATGCTGTTCGCCGGTACTGGCATGCGCATCGGTGGCCTCAGCGCCCTGAACGAGGGCAATCTGGTGTTCACGAAGGTGGAGGGCCAGGAGTGGCTTATTATTCGAGTGCTGGAGAAGGGCGGAAAGGAGCGGCTGCTACCGGTTCCCCATGAGGCCCGCCTGATCCTTCGGGCCTACCTGGCTCACCCTGAGCTTAAGCAAATAGACCGCACGCTCCCTAATGGCGAGAAGGTGCTGTTTGTCTCGACCCGCAACCGTAATGTGAAAGAGCACGAATACCATGGCGAGGCCCGCCGCCTGTCGGAGACCAGCATCCGCGACATGTTTGTTAAATATGCCAAACAGGCCGGACTCCCGAGGAACAAGGCCCACCCCCATGCCCTGCGCCACCTGTACGGCACCGAGCTGGCAGAGCATGACGTACAGGACGCCATTAAGCAGATGCTGCTGGGCCATGCCGACGCCAACACCTCGGCCATCTATACCCACCTGGCCATGCGCAAGCTGACCAAGGAGATCGCCCGGGCCAACCCCTTGAGCAGCATCAAGACTCCGACCAGCGACATCGCCAAGGAGCTCGCAAGCCGTGGCAAATAACCCTCAAAACCTCACAGCACAGGCCTCGCAGGCCTTTCCGCGCCTCCGTTTGGCGCTTAGAAGTCACATAGCCCCCGCCTGCTACCTGCACGGCCTTCAATGTTTGCGGGCGCTGCAGCACGGCGGTGGAGGTGTCGCGAAATTGACGTTAGAACGGCCTAAATCCTCCAGGCGCTTACCCCACTTCTCACTTGCCGGTTCTTCACTATCCGGCAACTCATGCAGGCCAGCAGATCGTGGAATCAAGGAGTTAATACGATGACCTCAGCACAGAGCGGCAACTCAACTGACGGAATCACTACCAGCGAGCACGACACAGACACACGCACAGAGGGGGTGGGGGCTCGGCAACCCAGGGACCGCACTGCCGGATGGGGGGGTAGGTACCTGGATGTCTGCACTAAAAAATCGCGCGCCGCTTACGGCGCGATGACGCGCGACCCGCGCCTCGACGACCTGCAGGCCATCGGGCTCAACGATATGTGGCTGGAGATTGCCGACACCTTTGGCGTCGACCAGTTCCTCGGCATGTGGGAGGTGATGACACGTTACATGGAGTCATCAGATCCCAGGGTTCGGGTGCCCAATCTATATCGATTTTTCAAGCTGCAAAGGGATCGCTTTATCGTCACATTGCGAGAGGAGAAAAAGCTCTCGGGCCCCGAGATTAGGCAAAAATTAAAAGAGGTTCTATGTGAGGATATCAGCGTGCGCCACATCGACCGCGTATTGAAAAAACATAATATTGAACTATGAAAACCGCTGTTATTTACGCCCGGGTCAGCGATAAAAAGCAGGCCGAGAAGGATCTATCAATTCCGGCCCAGCTGGAGGCCTCCCGCGAAAAGGCGGCGCAGCTCGAGGCCAAAGTGGTGAGGGAATTTGTCGAGCCTGGCCGCTCCGCGTGGTATGGCAACAGGCCGGAGTTCGAGGAGGCCATCACCTATTGCGAAGTAAACGAGATCGATTATTTCATAACGTGGGATACAGCTAGATTTAGCCGCGACCATATCAATGGGCCACTTAACAGGTTCCGGCTGCGCAATGCCGGCACCAGGATCGAATATCTCACGGTGGACATCGACCCGGAGACCGACAGCGGTTTTATTCTCGAGACGGTTTACCAGCTCACCGATGAACTCAAGAGCCGAAAGACCTCAGCGGACACCAAGCGCAGCATGATCAAAAATGCAAAGGCGGGATATTTCAACGGAGGGCGCGCGCCGTTTGGTTATAAAGCCGTGCCGGCGGCGGATGACAATAAGCGCAAACGACTGCAGATAGAGCCTTCGGAGGCGGTGGTGGTGGAGCGCATCTTCGCCCTGCGGCTGCAAGGCCACGGCGCCAAAACAATCGCGACCATCATCAACCGCGAGGGCGTAACGAACCGCGGCAAGAAATGGAACAAGTCGACCATCACCTACCTGTTACGCAATAGGGCGGTGATAGGGCAAACCGTATTTAACAAAAAAGATCGCAAGCTATCCCGCCGGCGCAGCTTTGAGGACTGGATCATCGTCGATAGCCACGAGCCGATCATCGCCACCGAAAAATGGGACGCGATTCAGCGCCTGATGGATACCGACGCCGACGCGGCCGCTCATGGAGCACATAACAGCGAGCACCTGTTCACCGGCATGCTGAAATGCGGACGATGTGGCGCGAGCCTGCAGATCGAAACCGCCAAAGGGCGCAACAAACGATACAGCTATTACAACTGCAGGGCGGCACAAAAGCATGGCGAGTGCAGCAACCGCCGGGTCCCTGCCGATGCGCTCGACGAGTGGCTGCTCGGGGAGATTGCATCGCGAATATTTACCCCGGATCTGCTGCAATCGATTGTTGCAGAGATGCGAGCCATCGCTGGCGACTGGCAGCAACAGCAACGGCGAAAGATCCAGGATACCGAGCAGGCCCTCGAGGTCGCCCGGCGGAAACGCGCTCGACTTTATGACCTGCTGGAAAGCTCAACCCCGGACGAGCTAAACCTGGCCGACATCAAGCCGCGACTGCAGGAACATAACGGCCGTATTCGCGAACTCGAGGCCTCCCTGGCCCAGCTCGAGCAGGAGACCCCGCCGCAGATCCCTGTATCAGACGAGGATGTGGAGCTGATGCAGTCAATTTGCCAGCAGATGCTGCAGGACACCTCGCGCCCGCGGGAAGTGAGGACATTCTTGTCGTCGTTTATTGAAAAAATCGAAGTCGGGGATCATGCCGTGGATATCTTCTACCAACCCGACCAGGTGCTGCGGGCTGTCGGGGGCGGGGCGGTTCATAGCAGGGCAGAATGGCTCCCCGGGCGCGTCCTGCTGGGAACCGCTCGGCTCGAGGTGGTGATGCCTGAGCGGTTTCACCGGGCGGCATGATTCGCGTTTCCATGTATATTTTTGTATATTCAAACCTGACCAGGCAGTGATGTAGACGTACCGACCTCCCCCTTATTCAAGCCGGCCTTGTGCCGGCTTTTTTGTGTCTGGTGGTTGAGGATGACGGCCCCGGCCCTGTTTATGTCGCGGCTCATTGGCCATTATCTGGACGATGGCACAGGAGCGCCCGGACAATACTCAGCCGAGGGCTGAGATTTCTTTCGCCTGCAGGTCCTGCGGGCACAAGTTCAAATCGCCTCCGGGGCGGACGGAGGAGGCGCAGGAGCAGGACTGGCATCCGTGGAATTACTACGCCGAGTGCCCGGAATGTGGCGCTGAGGCGCCACAGGCGGCGTGGGAGAGGGGTTTATTCAAGGCCTGGACCCAGGCGACAGGGCCGAAAACGCCGGAGGGGAAGGCTGCGAGCGCGGCAAACCTGGAGGGCCACCCCACCCCGGAGGAGGCGCTGATCACGCGGATGAACGCGGTCAAGCACATGGGGGCCGCCAAAACCCTGAAATACTTCCCTGCCCGGCCGGGCCACTACCCTCAATGTGACAGCTGCGAGCACCTGGCAGACAAGGATTGCCTGGAATACAAGGCCTGCATCAAACGGGCGGAGGTGATGCTGCGCCATCAAGCGGCTTTTGAGCGCAAGGATCCGAACCTGCTGATGGACCTATTTGCCGAGAAGCACGCGGCGCTGGCCTCGCTGATCGACTGGATGATTATGGAGGTGGCCAAGCTCGGGGTCACGCTTAAATCGCCGGAGTGGTACTACGATAAGGAGGGCACGTTCCACCTGGCTCAATGGTGCGACGAACATACCGGCGAATTGCAGCAGATATACAAATATGAAGCTAATCCGCTGCTCAAGACCCTGATCGATTACGTGCAAAAGCTGGCGATGAACCTCAGCGACCTGGAGATGACGCCCAAGGTGCAGAACGAGCAGGAGATCATGCAGGGCTATATCGATCAAAAGAACCAGGAGGCGGAGGAGGAGCAGGCCTACCGGCAGAAGCTGGAGCAAGGCCAGCGCCAGCTGCTGGAGCTGATCAACGACAGCCACGAGAGCCACCCGAGCCCGGCGCGGCCATCCCGAACCATCGACGGCGAGGGGAATTATATCGATGGCTGAGAATCGCACCAGCTTCGACGGCAAGCGGGTGCTCAATATGGATGAGGCGCACCAAGTCGGGCTCGGCGCGTTTTGTTTTGACTCGCGGGAGTGGCACCTGCTGGCAATGATGCCGGATAAAAACGGCACCCCCACCCTATGCAGTTTTAACATCGGCGACGCCAAGGCAGATCCGTACTGGTATTGGAACGGCGATCGGGACAAGCCCACCCTCAGCCCTTCGCTTCACTGGCCGGGCCACTGGCATGGTTGGCTGCGCAACGGGCGCTTCGAGTCGGTATGAGCGAGCGCCTTTCAGCCGCCAAGCGTGTCGAGCTGCAGAACGTGGCCGAGCGCGAGGTGATGAAGTATGCCGACGATCATGCAATGTGGCATAAGCATGTCCACAATGTGGAGCTTGACTCGGTGCAAATACTGAAGATGCAACAGATGGACCAGCAGAAAAACACCATCGACTTCAGCTCGCGCCGCACCGGTAAGACGGTCGGCAAAGAACTCTATAATTTGAAGTTTCTCGCCACACACGCCGACCAGGAGCTGGGTATCGTTGCACCACGACAAAAGCAAAGCACCGCCAACCTGAGTTATATGCTCGAGGCGATCCGCCGCTCGCCCATCCTGGAGCGATATCTCGCCTACAAGTCCGGACGCCGGCAAATGTCCGACACCAAGTTCGAGCTGGCCAACCGGTCAAAGGCCTGGGCCGAGGGCATCATGGCCGACGTGGACGGCGGCGACCTGACCATCGCCTCGCTGGAGGAGGTGGACGACATGCCCAAGGATCGGCTGTATAGCCGGTTCCTGTTAATGCTGGGCGCCACCCGTCGGCTGGGCGCGAGCAAGAAAAGCGTCAACGATCCGCAGATCCGCATTACCGGCGTATACAAAGGCGCCGACACGCTCTCGGACCTCCTCGAGGAGGGGCATTATTATGTGCCCGGCGCGTTTTATGGCGACCGGGCCCTGGCCGAGATCCGCCGGCTGATCGACCAGGGTTGGCTCGAGCCCGAGGAGGTGGAGCTCGAGTCCTATGCCCACCCGGTGCCGATCATGCACGCGGTCAACGGCATGGAGCTGGGCCTGCTCAATCGCGAGTTCATCATGATGATGAAGGACGAGCTCAGCCGCGACGAGTTCGTGCGTCAGTTGTTGTGCATCAACACCGCCAGCCGCAACCTGGTGTGGGAGAAATACCTGCGCCAGGCGATGATGGTCGGGCTCAAGGCCAACCTGCAGCCGGCGGAGCCGCTCCCGGGCGAGGTGTACAAAAAGCGCGGGCTGATCTCGTTCGGCTATGACCACAGCGGCCACGGCGAGACACCACAAAGCTCTAAATATGCGCTGGTGGTATGGGAGCAGGTCGGCAGCTTTTTGGTGCCGATCTTTTGCCGCACCTGGGGGCCCGGTACCGACGAGAAGATCGTGCGCCTGGATCTGCTGAGCTACTGGCGTTACTTCCGCCCCGATGCGGCTATCGGCGACGCCTACGGCATCGGTCTGCTGACCGAGCTCAACGACAATTTATTCGCCGAGGGCCTGACGACCATCGATCGGCGTACCATCAGCGACGGCGAGAGCACGGCGACCTCCTGGAAAGAGTGGGCCTTTTGTCCACTGCGCTTCGAGGGGATGACCAAGCATTCCATGGCCCAGGCGACCCGCAGTGTGTTCCATGACGGCCATGCCGCCTGCCCCTATATCGACGATCGCGATCGCGACGATCCGGACACCCGCGATCTGCGCCTGTTTTACAGCCAACTGATCAACATCGTGCCGGTGGAGGGCAAGGCGAGTTATTCCACTTACAAGATGGCCAATCCCAAGATCGGCGACGATTTATTTGATGCCGGCATGGCGGGCGTGTGGGCGCTGGTCACGCGCGGCGCGATGGCAATGGATACGGTGATCACCACCCGCACGCATACGCGCGAGCAGCTGCTGGGCGACGCGCCGGCGCGTTTGCCGAGTGATCCGGTGGCGATGTAGTCGCATGAGGAGACCGGCAAAACATAACCAGACTTGAAGGCAGACTAATGGCAAAATCACTCGCAGAGATTCAGCAAAAATTCAACACCATGGGCGTGGGACAGCTGCCGGCGGATGCGCTGGCGGCGGCGCTTTATCGCGATGGGACATTGGACCGGATGACGACCGAGCGCGGCTCTCGCAGCACGCCGGAGGCCTCGGCCCGATATCTGCAGAGCATGTTCCAGGTCGACTTTAGCCTGCGGGCGCGGATCCTCGATATTCGCCACATGCACGGCGCCGATGGCCGGGTGAAGCGGATCCATAACAAGATAAAACGCGACGCGGTGAAGGGCGGTATCTTTCTTAAAAATGAAATGTCCACTCGCCTGCAGCGGCGATTTAACGACTTTGTGCGGCGCATGAATTTCGAGAAGCGCGGCAAGCTCGAGTCCGACGCGCTGGGCATGGTGATGGAGGGTAACGTGCCGATGCAGTGGGTGCTCGGCGAGGACCGCCGGCTGCATGCCGGGATCCGCATGCCCACCGAGACGCTGAGCCCCCAGGTCACGCCGACCGGCACCTTCAAGGATCCGCGCCAGGCCTTTGTGCAGCGGGATCTGCTCACCGGCCAGATGGTGGCCTCTTTTGCACTTTGGCAAATGAGCTGGGTGCGCCTGGATCCGCTCAACTGGGACGACGCCGGCAGCCTGGGCATGCCGCTGCTCGATGCGGCGCGCGGGGCGTGGAAAAAGCTCACCACGACCGAGGAGGACATGGTGATCCGGCGCAAGACCCGCGCGCAGCAGCGCAAGGTGCACTTACTCAAAAACGCAACACCGGAGTTTGCCGATGCCTACGAGGCGAAGATCAATGCCGATATGTACGACCAGAACTCGGACTACATAGTCCGCGGGGACGGGGATGTAAAGGCGATCTCGGGCGACGAGAACCTCGGCCAGATCGAGGACGTGGTGCACCTGATGGATACCTTTTTCAGCACCATGGGCAACAAGGCGATCTTCGGTTACACCAAGGGCCTCAGCCGCGACATCCTCGAGGACCTGACCCGGATTTATTATGAAGATCTCGACAGCATCCAGGACGAGATCGCCGGGCTGTATAACCTGGCGTGGCGGCTCGACCAGCTGCTCGCCGGCATCAACCCCGACAACTCCGACGGCGTGGTGGCCTTCCGCGAACGGCGCACCGAGACCGCCAACCAGGCCGCCGACCGCGCGCTGAAATACCAGGCCATGGGCATGAGCACCGAGACCGTGTTCGAGACCGCCGGCATTGATGCCGCCAAGGAGCGCGAGCGCCTCGATGGGCAGATGAATGATCCCTATCCCGACCCCAACGCCATCGGCCTGCCCGAGAGCAGCGCCAACAACCCGAGCGTGAGCATCACGCCAAGCAATGCGCCGAAAGGGGACAGCGCGACGACGATCAGCACCCGCAACTAGATGGCCGTCCCAGCCGAAAACCTGCGCACCGCGATCAAGGCCCGCATCAAGCGCGCCTCGGCGGCGGCGCGCACGGCGGGCAATCGGCTGGACCGGCGCCAGCTGGATGCGCTGAGCGGCATTTACAATCAGGCCATCGACGACATCCAGGCGCAGATCCGCCACTACGCGGGCAGCGACGGCAGCGTGCGCCTGGAGGTGATGCAGCAACTGCTGGGGCAGGTGCAGAACCGGCTCGATCAGCTCAGCCAGTCGCGGGACGACCTGCTGCAAAGCGGCCTCCAGGAGTCGGCGCAGATCGGGGCGCAGCCGTTCAGTGATGCGCCCGGCTTCGTCACTCGCGCGGCGGAGGATGCGGTGCGGTTCGTGAATAACTTTGTCGCCGCCGACGGCCTGCAGCTCTCCGATCGGGTCTGGAACATCGACAACCACACCAAGCGGCTGGTCAGCGAAACGATTCAACGCTCGGTCATCCAGGGCCACGGCGCCAGCCAGGCCGCCAGCGATCTGATGGCCCGCGGCGAGACGGTGGGCCGGGATCTGCAATCGAAGATGAACGCCGCCAATGCCGACGCCATCGCCAGCCAGGTGGGCGGGCTGTTTCGCGGCGATCGCAACCCGCGCGACAACGCCCTGCGGCTGATGCGCACCGAGCTCAACCGCGCCCACGGCGAGGCCTACATGATGGCCGGCCAGGCGATCGACGACTTCGGCGGCTGGAAATTCCTGCTCAGCCCGCGCCATCCGGAGCCGGATATCTGCGACATGCACGCCCATGTGAACCGCTACGGCCTGGGCCCGGGCGTGTACCCCGACCGCAACCGCACCCCCTGGCCGGCGCACCCCAACACGCTGAGCTATATCGAGATCGTGTTCAAAGACGAGATCACCCAGGCGGACAAGGACGGCAAGGAGGACCGCATCGGCTGGCTGAACAAGCAACCGCCCGGGGTGCAGGAGCAGGTGCTCGGCTCGCGTAAAAAACGCTTCGCGCTCGAGCAGGGGATCCTCAAGGAAAACGAGATCGCCACCCCCTGGAAGGTGCTGCGACAGAAGTATGAAAAACGCGGCCTCGATCCCGCCAGCTGGGGCAGTAACGAGGGCACCGACCAGGTGACGCCTATCACCAAGCACCGCACCCGGCTGCCTTCCTCGGCGGGGTTCAAGCCCGCAAAGACCACCAGCGAGGCCTCCAAGTGGGCAACCGACAACGACCTGGCCGACGTGGCGGATTATTCCGGCATCGAGGTCGAGGCAGCCAACCAATGGAATCAGGCTATATTTGAACACCTGAACGAGTTCCCGGAGCTGCGCCGCGGCCTGCAGTTTATTGGCACCAGCCAGAACGCCTTCCGGCACTGGTATGATGTAAAGGTCGGCGAATACCTCTCCGCATTGAGCGCGCGCTACCCCGATCGCCCCCTCGATGAGCTGCGCAAATGGGCGCGGCGTTTCGTCAGCAAGCCGCGGGTGCCCGGTAATGTCTGGGCCTATTCGATGTCGGAGGCACCGATCGCCGGGGTGACCATCAACAAAAAATGGGGCAGCGACCTGGCGAAACTGAAAAAATCCCTCAGCCGGGCCACGGAGACGCGCTTCCACCCGGTGGGCGCGGACTCCGTGAAGTCTATAATTGATCATGAGCTCGGCCACGAGCTCGACAAGCTGGTCGGGGCGCGCGGCGATCCGGAGATCACGCGATTATTCCGGGACTGGCTGCGGCGGGATCCGGATGGCCTCGAGCTTAGCCGTTACGCACGCACCAATGCCGCCGAGTTTATCGCCGAGGCCTGGAGCGAATACCGCAACAACCCGACGCCGCGGCCGCTGGCCAAAAAGGTCGGCGATTACATTCAACAGCAATACGAGGCGAAGTTCGTCAAATGACCGACAAACACAAACAGCTGGACAAGCCGCCGAAAGACCTGCCGCCGCCGCCCAAGCCGCCGGCGATCGAATCTTTTTATGGTCCGGAGAAAGAGACCGAGGATCTGCGAAAGGAAATGGATGATAAGCAGAAGCAATAACGCCACCCCCATCAACGCCTCGGTGCACCTGCCGGTCTATTGCCCGCACTGCACCCGGCAGGTGTTCAACGGCTCGGTGATCACGGCGCGCTGCGTGAACGTGGCCACCGGGCTGGCCAAGTGTAAATGCAAGGCATGGGTCAGGGTGCCGATCAGCTACGCCACCTGACAGCCCCGGCCCTGTTTATGTCTCTACCAGGGGGCTAGAGTTCATACTGCGAGCAAATGGCGACCAAGCCGGCCGCGCGAAAGCGCCGCCGGCTTTTTTTTACGAGGATAAAAATGGCACAGCATATATATCTATCCGTCGGCCAGCGCGGTCGCGATAAAAACAACCCCAACGCCTTGATCAACCCAAAAACAGGGGCGGCGACTCTCACCATGCGCTATCGCGGCGAGGCAAAGGCCGGCGACAACCCCGAAGGGTATAAACGCATGATGACGCAGCGCGGCCACGCGGTTGAAATACTCGACGAGATCGTCGGAAAGAAAAACCCAGCGACCGGACATATCGAGTACACCCTGCAGTGATCCGCGGGGATTCCTGGATCGCTACAAAAACGGAGCAGCCCATGAACACCATCGCCATGAATTTTACAACCCGGAAAGCATCCCCCGTCGCCTTGTTCAATGCCTTGCGGATGTTCGCGATCTTCTCGTTTTACTGGACGTTGCGCCTGGCCGGTCTCGATGCGGGGGCGGCCTTGTCCATCGCGATGCGCGGGATGCTGCGCATGGCATTGCAGCGCGCCATCGAGGAACCAACCCCGGATCGCGTGCTGGAGCGGTTGAGGCTGGAGATCTATGCGATGGCCGGCTTTGTGCCTGACGAGGGCGAGACCCTTGTCGGGCAATGGTTGTTTAACAATGTCACCACCGACCGCGGCACAGATCTGCAGCTGGGCCTTTTCACAAATGTGGCCCCGGACGAGACGATCACCGAGGCGGCCATCACCGAGCCGAGCGGCACCGGGTATGCACGAAAAACACTGACCGACGGCAGCTGGACAAACAGCCCCTCGGACACCTGGACCTATGCCCAGCAGACCTTTACCGGCGGTGTCGGCGGCTGGACCGGGTCGGTGCAGGGGTACTTCGTGAACACGACCGGCACCACGGCGCGCATTGCGGTCATCGAGGTGGACAGCAACGGCCCTTATACCATTGCCGAGAACGACACCTACGATATTGACCTATCGAACACCGTCGCCTAATGGCGGGCAATGGGAGTCAAGGTCCAGGGTAGCCAAGCGATCGCGCCGGCATCTTACGCTATTGCCGGCGCGGCCTCCCTTTCCTTTACTGTCAGCGCATCAAACCTCGCCTTCGCTGAGACTTACTCGCCAATAGGGACCGAGGCGGCCTTTCCCTCGCTTCAAGATGAATTGGACTTCTACGTCGCGCAGGGGTGGGTCAACTGGTCCGCCAATTCGGCGCAATTTGGCGTGACCCCCGGCGACCCCATCGATCTGAATTTTACGCCCTATTATCAAAAGACCTGCCCGGGTGGCGGTAATCCGTTTACCATCGGCGACCCCGATGTGCATTACGATTCAGAGGGGCCGGACCTGTGGACGTATCTGCACCAGTATGACCGCTATGGCGACGCTGAATATCAGTGCTTCGCGGACGCATGGGCCGATTACTGGATCAATCAGCGCCAGACCAGCACCGGGTATCAGGCCGAGTCGGATATCAACGGATCCTGGGGGCTCGATCACATGTGGGCGTGGGATCTGGTCACGCTCCACGAGCAAACCCCGGGCGGCAATTCCGCGGCGATCACAGCCGCGCGGGCTATCGTCGCAGACGCCAAGGCCTGGTGGGTTTACAACAAGGGCGACGGCACAAACATGCCTGTTGCCGGCAGTTATTCGATGTCGGGGATACAGCCGAGGCGCGCGGTGCGATTGTTGTACGCGGCGACCCGACTGGCCCAGGCAACCGGCGACGTTAACGATATCGCGTTTCGTGACACCGTATTAGATTTGTGGCTGCAGTCGCCCGGCTGGGAGGAGATGACCGTCACGGCCGGCGCCGCGGGGATGCACTTCCTGAACGCCTCGGAGACGGACAGCCGGGCAGGCGCCAATGCGTATGCCTCAGGTTCCCGCGTGATCATTCCGCTGCACATCGGCCTGCTGGGGGATGCCTACTATTACGCGCACCATACGATTACGGATACCGCGAAGCGGGCGACCATCCGAGATCAAGCGGTAAAAATGGGCCGCTATATACAGGAATTTGGTCTGCTATCGCCATGTAATTTCACCGGGATATGGTTCGGCCATGACGTTAACCTGAACCCTATTCATGGATTTAGCTGCAACGACGCCAGCATCGATCCCGTATACACCCTCGATTTGATCGGCATTTTGATGGTGGCGTTTAAGTGGACAGGCGATACATCGTTCATTACTTCCGCCATTGAGCATTTTAAGGCGGTCAAGTTTGACTATGACGGATCGACCCTTGCGCAGAGTAACGAAATTCACCACTTTATGGATACCGAGTGGCTGAGCAATCAGATATGGCTAAAGCGTAATCGGGGAGAGTTGCAGTACGTGTGGCGGCTGTTCGAGAACGGTGCCAACGACCCGGCCATTGAATACAATGCGAACGACCCCTCCTGGCTGACCAGCGCCAACGAAGGCACCTGGGTTGCCGTAGGCAACCCGTGGAGCGATGTCGACCCTGAATCCAACACGGCTTGGACGGCCTTCGCCAATCCCGGCGATTGGGACTTCTCGACAGAGACGGCGACCTATCACGACGGGGTGATAGAAAATTGGAATGGCGCGGTTGCGCGCGATAATTATTTGGTGATTGGTTTTTGCGGCGGCCACCATGGTAGCCAACAGAATACGATATTCGAGTTTGGCCCCTTCACGTCTGAGAATCCTAAGTGGAACTGGTTCGGTAATGCTAGCGACGGTCAGGGAGGTAGTAAATACGATCCGCCATCACATAAAGGTACGGCGTTGGCCGGAGAGACCGTCATCACCAACTGGCAGAACGAGTTCAACAAGCATTACTACTCGGACGGCAAGCCTTCATCGGCGCACATGTATGACAACATGTGTTACATCCCTGACCTGGGCGGCGGTGTGGGTAGGGAGCTATTTGCCCCGAGACGCGCCTACGTGTGGAGGGTCACCGATAGCGGCGTGGTCAGCTCCAGCGAAGTCGCGGCGTTTAAGTTCAACTCTGAGGCCGATGTCGGCGGCAGCTATCTCGCCGAAGGGACGCACCCGAATTTTCCGGATATCGCCGCGCCGGCAGGTGGCTGTGAATATGACCCGTATACCGGACTGGTTTGGTGTGTGAAGCTGCGCCAGGCGGACACGCTCTGGAGCTTCAATCCGCAGACAAATACATGGTCCGGGCCATACAACACATCAAGCTCCGGAACCGATTACAACACGGACGGGATAACGCTCGACCCTGGGCGCCGTATCATGCTGGTGCATGATGTTGGGTCTGATCGCCTCGTGGTATGGGACATCGATACCGACAACGGCCGCGCCGGGGATCTGGTGGAGATCACGACGAACTATACCGGGCCGCTAAAGACAGCGACAAATATCGGATTTGAATACGAGCCGGTTGGCAAGACCCTGGTGGGCTATAACGGTGGGTCTGCGATTTACAAACTGGACCCGCCAGCCGACTACCGCAATCCGGATGGATCGCTGAACGCCAATGCGTCATGGACGTGGGTCGAGGTCACGAACGGCGCCGGCGGGGCAACGCCGAGCGCCGTGGGCGCGCGAGGGACCTATGGCCGCTTCCGTTATATCAGCAGCATCAAGGCCTTTGCCGTTATTAATAACCCAACCGATCAAAATGTTTGGGTCTACAGGGTGCCGGCCGGAGGTCTTTAAAAAATGGGTTATACGTTAAAAAGCACCGGGCTGGCCGCCGATCTGATCGCCTGTTACATGGTCGACGATGATGGCGTGACGCTGCGCGAGTGGGTGTCTGGTCAATTTTCAACGTGGAACGGTGTTGATACCTGGGCTGACGACGCCGGCAATGCCGACATGAGCGTTGATAATCCTGTCGTGGTGGGGCAGGCAACCTGGAAAGGAACCAGTTTTAATTACTTTCAAACATTAGCCAACGGCACTTACAATTTTTACGGCATCCGACATTCAGCCGCGCAAACGGTGCCCGGCGGCACAAGCCAAGGTGGTTTCGGTGTGTTCGCGGCCTGCGCCGGCATGGATGCGGGTGGGGCGTACAACGGCCTGATCGCCAACGGGGGGTCTAACGCGTTCTTCGGCAAGAATGACACCGACTATATTACGTGGTACGTCGGGTCGGGCTACCGGATGTCGAGCTCGACGCAGACGCTGCCTTCTGATCTGTCGACCAAGTTCTCGTTCGCCGGCAACTGGATAAATGGCGGCACTTCGGACGTGCTGTTCGGTTTGGAGTCCGGCTCATTGGCGAACGTGGGATCGGCGGCGGGCGGGTCCTTCAGCTTCAGCGATTATCAATATATCGGCGGGTTGAGCGGCAGCGGCAACCTCCCCGGCAAGCATCATCTTATTGCGATCTTCAACCGCCCGCTGTCCGATACTGAGTATCAATCCCTGCACAATGACTGGTTTGGTGCGCTATTCCAAACCCCCGGGGCGCATAGTATCGCGGGCAATGTAAATTTATCTGTCACCCCTTCCGGGACGTTATCAAAATCATCGCACCATAGTATATCCGCCGCTGTTTCGGCGACAATCAATGTGTCGGCGACGCTGCAATATAATGTGATTAACACCTTTTCCGGGGCCGTATCCCTGACGCTGGGCGCCGGGGCGACGATGGTCAAGGCATCCCATTATTACATGCAGACCGACGTCATCATGCAGATGTCGGTCAACGCGACAATGCAGGCGAGCCAGGCCGGGCAGCACTCGATTAGCGGCGGCTCTCTTATCTCGCTGGGCGTGAACGGCTCGGTGAATTATGCGACGCATCAGAGCCTCCTAGGCAGCGCGCTCATGTCGTTGACGCCAGCCGCCTCGATGCAATACGGCGTGGCCGGTCAATACAGCATCGCGGGGGATGTCGGAATAAATCTTACGGTCTCGGCCGTCACCGCCTCCAGCGTGCAAACGGTGGTTGCCTACGAGATCCTAACCGCGCCGATGACCAACATTACGGGAGTCTGAGATGGCCTATCAGAAAGGCGAATACGGCAAGATCGTGGTGATTGATCTGGCATACGACCTGTCGTTAGCTACCGCCCTGACCCTGACCATTAGCCGGCCGGATGGGTCGAGCATACAAAAAACAACCAGCGACGGCCTGCAGGTCGGCGGCCAGGACCTGGTGGTCGATGGGGTGACCTATAACGCGAATCAATATGCCACATACACCACCGCCGCCGGTGATATCGATCAGGCCGGGGACTATTCGCTGCAGCTGTCCGCCCAGTTTGGCGCGAATCAGTTACTCAAGAGCCCGATCCAGCTGATGGTGGTCGGAGAGTGACAGCCCCGGCCCTGTTTATGTCTCTAGTGGGGGGCTAGAGTTCAGACTGAGCGAGCAAATGGTGACCAAGCCGGCCGCGCGAAAGCGCCGCCGGCTTTTTTGTTGGGAGCGATACATGCAAGCAGCGCGACATTTTAAACTCGACAGCAACACCCTGGATGGGGTGAGGCGCTTTTACAGCGACCACGTGGACGCGCGGACGCTGGCGCAAGGCAAACGCACCGCGGTGGTGACGGTGACCCGGACGGGGACTTTCTACGATCCGCGGTATGGCGAGTTCGACATCACGCGCCCGATGCTGCTGTCGATGGTGCGCAACTTTGAGGCCGGCGTGTTCGGCCAACGGGTCGCGCTGGATGTCGCGCACAATCCTGGCAATGGCGCCGCCGGTTACTTTACCCGGCTTTTCCTGGATGGGAACAAGTTACGGGGGGAGGTGGAGCTCACGGACTATGGGATCGAATCCATCACACAAAAGGGATTTATTTACCTGTCCGCAGAGTTTCACGAGAACTGGCAGGACAATGAGGATCGCAAAATTCACGGCCCCACCCTGCTGGGGGCGGCCCTGACGACGCGCCCCGTTATCAAGCGCCTGGACCCGGTGCAACTGTCCGAGGATGGCCTCGGCGATGCCCCCACCTATCTGAGCGACCGCGTCACGAACCAGATCAAAAACGAATTGGAGAAAACGATGGAAAAGTTTATTACCACGTTGCGCAAGCGCCTGGCAGAGAAAAAGCTCAGCCAGGGCATCATCGATCAGCTGGTGGCCGGCTTTGAAAAGACCGGCAAGACCCTGGCGGATGAGGATCAACAGAAAGCCCTGATGGAGAGTTTTATCGAGTCGGGCGAGAACCTGGCCAAACAACTCGCCGAGGACGGCAACGAAGGCAAGGATCCCGTGATTAACCTTTCGGTTAACCCCGCCCAGGGCGGCATGAGCGAGGAGCAGGTCAAGAAACTGATGGCCGACATGCGCACCCAGGAGGCCGAGGAGCGCAAGAAGCTCGAGGAGAATCGCCAGGCCAATGTCGATAAGTTCAAGAAACTGCTCGACGAGGCCGAGGGCCTCGGTGATCTGAGCGAGGATCAACGCAAGAAGCTCGACTCCTCCGATCTCATTACCGCCGAGATGACCGAGGAGCAGGTCACCAAGCTGGCCCAGCATCAGATCGATATCGGCAACGCCATGGTGGCGCAGAAGAAACTCGCCGACATGGCCTTCGAGGGCCAGGGCCCGGGCGGTCATGTTCATATCGAGGTCAGCCATCAAAACGAGATCAAGTCGCTGGCGGAGACCTACCAGAAGCACCTGCGCGAGACCTCCGCTTTTCATTCCGGCGAGATCGCGGTGCCCGAGAAGGACTCCCCCTTCATCACCAAGGTGCTGGCCGAGTTCGACAAGCTCAACGCCCCGCGCCTGGTCAACGAGCACAAGATGCTGGCGGGCGGCACCACCGGCGTGGGCGACACCAACCTGCCGGTGGGCGTGCAACGTGCGGTGATTCGCGAGGTGCTGGCCAATCTCGACGTGTTGCAGCTGGTCAATACCATGACCGACCCGCAGGCGCAGGCGACCACACAGATCCCCTATGAGCTGCGCGACGTATCGGCCGTGTATAACCAGGGCGTCGTGTATGAAGGCCAACCCATCCACCGCGCCAGCGTGCAGCAGAAGATGGACACCGCCTACATCGTGGCCCGCAAGCTGGCCTATCTGTTGAGCAACGAGGTGATCCACTTCTCGCGCGCCAGCCGCATCGACTGGGATGCCCTGGCCCGCAACGTGGCCACCAACTCCCGCTATATGCGCGAGCTGCTGACCATCGCCATCCTCAACACGATGCAGCGGGCCGCGGACTCCTACCTGGCGGCCTCCATTACCGACGAGGACCTGGACGCGCAGCTGGATGGCGCCACCAGCACCATCAAGACCGCCCAGTTCCCCATCGTGCGGCCGCATCAGAATCGCGACCTGGAGGGCAACGCCATCGGTTCGGAGTCGAACCCGATCACGGTCAAGCTCAACGGTTCGGCGATCAGCGAGTACGACGGCACCGGCACCCAGTCAGCGGGCACCTATTACCGGGTGACCAGTTACAACCTGGGTTATGTGCAGTTCGTGGATCAAACCGGCTCTCCGGTGACCCCGAGCTCCACCGCCAGCGCCGATACCATCAGCTATGACTATGCGACCAACATCGTCAAATTCGACACCGACAACGGCAGCACCGATCTGGATCTGCACCTCAATGGCCTGCTACGCGCCATCGGTGGCCGCAAGGCGACGATGATGTCGGATCGTTTCGTTGAGCCGGATTTCCAGTTGATGAGCGCCACACTCAACGACACCTGCACCAATGCCCGGCAGTTCGAGGCGCAGAGCAAGAAGAACGGCACCGACACCACGAGCATGGGGAACCTGCAGATGGTGAAGGGCATCCCGGCGTTTAGCTCGGATGTCCCGGGATCCGACCTGGGCGACGAGCGGATCCTCCTGGGTCAGCGCGGGACCTGCGCCTACACCATCGCCAAGCCCTTTATGACGGGGCAGCCGTTTGAGGCGGTGGACTCAAGCACCGGCAAGCCCACGGGGCAAAAGCAGGCCTATGGTGAGGAATACAGCGCCATCAAGGTGCCCGATCCGATCCGCAATCGCTTCACCTCCGTCATTGCCTACAGCGCGAGCAATCGCTAAAGGCTGTAATCCCGCCGGCCGCGTCATCGATGGCCGGCGGGTTTTATTCATTCAAATATTGGAGGTTATCTCATGGGCAAGATTGTCGCGCTTTATAACGACACCGCGAAGGCGATCCATATCGGCAACAAGATGATCCGCCCCGGTGATACCCGGGAGGTCGACTCCGACCTGGTGCCCTTCAAGCACTATGATAAGTGTTCCCCTCGACCGGATGGCAAACCCAAGGCCCCGACCTTGGTGGCGCCACCACAACAGGACGACGACACCCAGCTGTTGAGCCTGCTGGACAACAGCATTAACGACATCAAGGGCAAGCTGCCAGGCCTTACCGTGGCGCAGCTGGAGAAGCTCGAGGCGGCCGAGGGCGCCAAGGCTAAACCGCGCAAGAACCTGATGGAGGCCTTCGCCGAGGATCGTTTGAACCGCGCCCAGGAGGCCACCGAGACCGACGAGCTGGTGGCGCTGTTGCAGACGATGGGCGACGAGGAGCTCATCGCGCAGCTCGATGTGTTCCAGGGCGACGAGGGCAAGATCGCGCTGGTCAACGCGGAGATCGAGCGCCGCCACGAGCAGGCCGTCAACGCCGCGGAGTAGCGCATGCCAAGCCGCGATCCCAACTCCCTGAAGGAACGCACCCGCGAGCGGTTGCAGCACCTGCAGCACCTGCTCACTCAGCGGGGGCTCGATGTGCTGTTCTATTGCATGCACCGCTCGGAGGAGGAGCAGGCGCGGCTGTTTCGCAATGGGCGCAGCCTGCAGGAGATCGAGCACAAGGCCCTGGAGCTGCGCAAGGTTTACCACCGGCCGGACCTGGCGGAGCTGTTGATGGATGTCGGCCCGCAGTATGGCCGGCATATCGTGACCTGGGCCGGGCCCGGGCAATCGATGCATAACTATGGCTATGCCATCGACGGCGTGCCGATGCGCGATGGCAAGCCGGTGTGGCGCACGCTGGACGACCCCGGCACCGAGGACGTGAACGAGGCCTCATTGTGGGTGGGTTATGGCGAGCTCGCGCAGCTGGCCGGCTTTGACTGGGCCGGTGAGTGGTCGCCGGCCAAGCGGGAATACCCGCACATCCAGGAGCCGGGCGTGCATTGGAAGGATTTGATCCATAACGGGTAACGCTATGGGACTTGTGACTGCATTAATGACTGCCGGCCCTTCGCTTTTGCGGATGGCCGGCTCCTGGTTCGGCGGCAACACCAAAGAGGTGGCCAACAAGACCGCGGACATCGTCGAGCAGGTCCGCAACCTGCCGGGCGACCAGGCGCAAAAACACGTCGACCAGATGGTCAAGGCTATGCCGGCGGAGCAGCAGGCCGAGCTGGAAAAGCTCGCCAACGAGGCCGCGCGCATTAAGTCCGAACAAAAGCAGGCCGAGCTGCAGGCCGGTGTGCAGATGCACGCCGACTCGATGGAGACGATCCGCTCGGAGTACGCGCATGGCGATGATTATGTGAAGCACACGCGCCCAATGCTGGCGCGGCGCAGCTTTTGGGCAGGCACGATCTACGTGTTCATTACCACCACGATCGCGATCGTGCACAGCTTTCTCGGCGCCTCGCCAGGCGAGCCCGCCGCCGTGTTCGCAGGGCCGGACATGGGCATCGCCGGGGCGCTCTATTCGCCTTGCGTGTGGTACTTCACAATGCGCACCACGGACAAGGTGTTCGGCAAAAAAGTCGGGATATGACAGGGCTGCCAGCAAGTGAGCGCAAGCAGTTATCGGTTGACAAAACAAAGGCCCAGTCGGTGATGGAAAGCGCGGAATTTAAGGCACTGGACACCAAGATAGGCGATCTGCGCGGCGATGTCGGTGACATTAAAAAGGATTTAAGGGGCTTGACCCAGGCGCTGCGGGACCTGATCCGCCTCGATGGCGATATCAAGTCGCTGCGCGAGACGGTCGCCCGGATTGGAAAGCAGATCGACGATAACGAGTTACGCATGCGAGCACTCGAGCAGACCTCTATCGAAAACGCCACCCGCCTGACCTCAAGCGCCAAGCGCGCGATCCTGATCTGGTCGATGGTGAGCGCGATCGCCTCCGGTATCGTCGTGGCGGCCTTCGCCTCGGGGATCGCTTGATGCCCGGCACCATGTCACAAGCCGACCTGGCGGCCGACCTCAAGGGTATGCTCAAGGACGCCGCGAACAAGTTCACCGGCAACGCCAACGAGGATTTTTATCGCCACCTCACCCTGGCGGCCCAGGACCTGGCGCGGATCCGCCCGCGGGTGGTGCAGGACTCGCTGACCCTGGTGGCCGATCAAACCAATTACCCGGCGCCGTCGGATCTGATCGCGCCGCTTAGCTCGCGCTGGGGCCACACCGAGCGCAGCCGGCGCAAGCCCTGGGATGCAAACTGGCCGGCCCCGCTGCCGCGCCTGGGCCTGGTGGAGGCCGGCGGGGCGCGGGAGTTGGTGCTGGACCCGCCGCCGACGCAGGCGCAGATCACTGACCTGGGGGCGACCTACTACTACACCTATCGGGGCACCTATACCGTGGCGCCCGAGGCGGCCAACACCACGGTGCCGGCGGGCGATCGCCACATCCTGCTGATGCGCGCGCTGGCGGCGGCATTGTTCGAGCTGGCGGCCAACGGCATTAGCAAACCGGTGCAGCTGGGTACCGGCGTCGGTTCCATGCCCAAGAACGGCAGCCCGGCGGCCCTGGCCGAGATGGCCATGCAGCAGGTGGAGGTGATGGCGGCATGAACGACTTGCAGATCATCATCGACGAGGACCAGCTGCTGCAGGCGATTCGCCAGCAGCCGGAGAAGCTCACCCGCGAGCTGGACCGCGCCCTGGATCGGGTGCTGTTCACTTTTTCGCGTGACGCCCGGGCCGAGGCCCCCAAGGCCTTCAGCATCCTGGCCAATTCCATCGGCGTGGACCGCCAGGGCCCGCTTGAGGGGACCGTGGGGCCGTCGGTGGTCTATGGGCGCGCGGTGGAGGAGGGCACCGACCCCGGCACACTGCCGCCGGTGGATGCCATCGAGGACTGGATCCGCGTGCGCCATATTCAACCCAACGACCCGAGCATGGACGAGCGCGATCTGGCCTGGGCTATCGCCAAGTCCATCGCCGAGGGCGGCACGCCGGCCCAGCCCTACATGCGCCCGGCGTTCGAGCACAACCGGGCCCGGGCCGAGTCGCTGATTAATGACGCCATCAACCGGAGCCTGCAGTGAAGATCGACAACATCGAGCAGCGCACCGACGCCATCATCGCCGCCGCCCAGGCGCACTTTACGAGCCGGGTGGTCAGCGAGGATCTGCTGCAGCATTACAGCGAGCACCCCGCCGCGGATCTGCAAAAGGGCGTCATTGCGGTGGTGAGCGATGCCGAGCAGGACTACAGCGACGACCTGGGCATGATTGCCACCGAGGGCACCCAGCAGCTCAAGCTGATCTGTCACCTGCAGGTGACCGAGAAAAACCCCAAGGCCCCGCGCGACGTGCAGCGCGCGGAGCAAAAGCTCATCGAGGAGATCAAGAGTTTTGTGCGCGCCGGCGTGGACGGCATGACGCTGGTGCTCCGGCGGGCGCAACAATCGCGGCAGCTTTCGTACCCTTACGGGTTCGTGGTTGCCGATATCGAAGCCAGGCCGCCAGGCCAGAATGACTTTTAATCAAAGGAGATAACGATGCCTGAACAATTCGATAGTCGATATTTCCGCGGCCAGGGCAAAGTGTTCATCGGCGGCCGCGATGCAACCACCGGTAAACCCGTGGGGCTGGAGTACCTGGGCGACATGACCAGCGTGCAGCTGCAGCCCAACGTGCAACGCGAGGATACCTTCGAGAACAGCTCCGGCGGCAATGCGCTGGCGGTGAGCCTGATCCAGAGCGTGGACTATTCGCTAAGCATTGCCATGCGCTCCATCAAACCCACCCACCTGGCCTATGCCCTGCAGGGGGCGAGCACCGCGCAGGCGGCGGCCAGCGTGACCACCGAGACCCACACCGCCAAGCTGGGCAAGTTCAGCGTGCTGCAATTCAACAAGGTCAGCAGCGTGGTGGTCACCGGTACCGGCGGCACGCCGACCTATGTGGCCGGCACCGATTACAAGGTGCACGCGGACATGGGCATGATCGAGTGGCTGAGCGGCGGCACCATTACCGAGGATACCGCCACCGAGATCGACTACGACTATGCCGATCAGCATCACATCACCACCAGCCCGGGCAATACGGACTATTACCTGGTGTTTGCCGGCATCAACAGCGCCGACAGCGACAAGCAGACCCGGTGCGAGATGTACAAGGTCCGGCTGGATCCCAGCTCCATCGACATGATCACCGAGGGCCGCAGCGACCTGCCGCTCAGCGGCAAGGTGCAGCAGGACACGCTGCGCGCTGCCGGCGATCAGCTGTTCCAGTGGAAAACCGAGGATTGATCCTAACTAGCTACTAATTATTGCCAAATTAGTAACAACCCCAGGAGACAGACATGGCCGAGACCAAGAACGACCAGCCCAGCGCCGACGACCTGAAGGAGGTCAGCTTCGAGCTGCACAAGCCGCACACGCATCGCGGCATCTTTTACGACCCCGCCGAGCTGAAGAAGGCGCCGGTGATTACCCTGCGCAAGAACCAGGCGCAGCGGTTGCAGGATCAGGAAGTGGGCAAGATCGTCAATGGCTGAGGAGCAGGACAGCAACCAGACCGAGGCCGATATCGTCGCCGGCTTGCGTGAACTGAGGATTGCCGGCGAGACCGTCGAGGTGCGCGAGTTCACCTTTGCCCAGGAGCTGCGGGCCCTGCAGATCGGCGAGGGCGTCATCCATGCACTGAGCGCGCTTTATAGCGAAAGCGACGAGCCGCCCTTCTCGGCTATCGAGCGCATCTTCGCCGAGCACGCGGAGGCCTTGTTCGAGCTGCTGAGCATCAGCACCGGCAAAGACACCAAATGGATCGAAGCACTCCCGGGGCGCGAGGGATATCTGCTCTATCTGACGTTTTGGAGTGTTAATTCGCATTTTTTTGTGGATCGGGTGGTAAGCGAGCAGCTGCAGCGGATCGGGGATCTGAACACGATCGCCTCAGTATCGGAAAGCTCTTTACCACCCTCATCGACCACGGACACCGAAAAAGCGAGTTAATCCATTACACGCGGCGGCAGCTTGCCCTCTTTTATTTTTACGCCGAGGAGCGCGAGCTGGAACAGCGGGCGGATCGGTTCGACGAGATATCGCTCATGCTGAGCGGCGAGGCACATAAACAGGCGGAACAACTCAGAGCGTGGCTACAAAGTCGGAAAAAGAATTTTTAATCCGCGTTCGGGCCGATATCCGCGAAGCGGTTCGCCAGCTTCACAATGTATCCAACGAAACCCAGCGCACCGGCAAGGCCGCCTCGCAGGCCTCGCGCGGCGTCAAAGGCCTGGGCAGTACGTTCGATTTTCTCACTCGCGCGGCGGCGGCCTATCTCACCTTAAAAACGGCGACGTATGTCATCCGCCAGGCGGATGCCTTCAACGTACTGCAGCAACGCATCAAAACCGCCACCAAGGAAACCGGCGATTATTCCCAGGTATCGAAAGAGCTTTTCGATATATCGCAGGCCAACGGTGTCGCGCTGGAGAATACGGTCTCGCTGTTCCAGAACCTGGCGCGCACGGCGCCCGAACTCAACGCCACCAATGACCAGGTGTTGACGCTGACCAACCTGGTGCAGCAGCTGGGCGTGATCAGCGGGGCGACACAAACGCAACTGGCGGCGGGTCTGCTGCAATTCAGTCAGGGCCTGGCCGGCGGCATCTTTCGCGCGGAGGAGTTCAACTCGATCGTCGAAAACCTGCCGGAGGTCGCCAGCCGTATCGCCAAGGGCATGGGCACGACGGTGGGGCAGCTGCGCCGCGCGGTGATCAACGGCAAGGTGTTGTCCAAGGATGTATTCGACGCGCTGCTCAAGCAGGCGGGGGATATCAACGAGGAATTTCAAAATATCGACACCTCGGTGGCGCGCCAGGGCACCTCACTCAGTAATGCCTTCGATCGTTTCCTCGGGAAGCTGGACCAGGCCGCCAGCGGGACCGGCACCCTGGCCAAGGTAATGCAGCTCATCACCAAGTCGCTGGAGAACTGGGGCGATTATATCGGCGAGTCGGAGCTCGAGGCCGCCACCCGCGAAAAGGCCAAACTGGTGACGAAGTATAACCAGCTGCGCACCCAGATCGAGGGCAGCTTCAATCGAGCTAATGCCGCGATGAAACTCGAGAACAACGTGCGCATCCAGGCGCTGCTGCAGCAAATCGATGAAGTGGATGCGAAGATCATCCGCCTGAATAAGGCCGCGCTCAAGGCGCAGGAAAACGCCGACAAGGCAGGCCAGGGTAATGACAATGCCGCCAAACCCAACCCGCAGCAGAGCGAGGTCGACAAGGTCATCGACAAGCTCAAGCAGCAGCAGCGCGAGATGGACCTCACCAAGAACGAGGCTGCGCTGCTGGACCTCAATCTGTTGCATGCCTCGGACAGCGAGATC
>Ga0209918_1000423_pt1 | contig 28196 bp, 21 predicted proteins | sample SalPonD_shore_MG_FD_185712 | JGI IMG/M metagenome (GOLD analysis project Ga0209918, IMG submission 185712) | Salt pond soil microbial communities from South San Francisco under conditions of wetland restoration - Salt Pond MetaG... | ecosystem: Environmental > Aquatic > Marine > Intertidal zone... | reverse complement strand
CTCTTCCTCGCGCTCATAGAAGGCGTCTCCCGCCTGGTCGGTGGCGGAGAGAACCCCCGTTTGACCGAGTGGAGCGTTGAAATGAACCCGGATTCCGCAACAGAGGAGAAGATCGATATGTGCGCGGACGCAGGTGTTACGCGCCTGAGCGTGGGGGTTCAGTCGTTTTCCGAGAAGTCACTTGCTGCAATGGGACGCACGGTATCGCCCTCAGACACGCGATTGGGGCTGGAGCGCGTATTGCGGCGCTGGAAGGGGGCCCTCAGCGTGGATTTGATTGCCGGCGTGCCCGGGCAGCGCATAGAGGAGGCCGTTTCTGATGCAGAGATTGCCGCAGGCTACGGCGTGGACCATGTGAGCCTCTATGCGCTCACCGTGGAGCCGGGAACCCCGCTGGCACGCTCTCTTGGCAAAGAGGCCGCTGGGGCACTGGACTCCGATCATGCTGCAGCGTGCTGGGACTCTGCCGCGGAAGTTCTTCTGCGGCGTGGCCTCACGCGCTACGAAGTCTCAAGCTTTGCCCGGCCGGGCCGCGAATGCCGTCATAACCTCCGTTACTGGCGCGGGGAGCACTACCTGGGGGTTGGGCCCGGCGCGGTGTCCACGCTTGATGCTGAGTGGATGGAAGGGTGCGGCTTGCAGGCAGGTCGGAACGCCGAAGGCATGCCTGCAGGAGGCGCAAAGGTGCAGGCGGTAAGGCTGTCCATGCCCCGAAGTTTGTCCGCTTACGCAGCGCGCCAGGCCCTTTTTGCCGAAACAAAACGGGAAGAGCTTGACGGGCGCACCCTATTGTTTGAGCGGATCATGCTGGGGCTGCGCATGCAGGAAGGAGTGGACCTGTCTGGAGCCCCGCTATCCGGCGCGGAAAAAGGACGGTTGACGAGGTTTTTCTCGCGCGCGGCGGGGGAAGGATTTGTCACAATGACAGACCTGAGAGTCCGCCTTACGCCGCGCGGGTTTGATGTCCTGGACACTCTTTTGGTGCGTGTCCTGGAGGGACCCCTTGCCTTGCCTTATCTTGACTGAGGTTGGGGAACATGGTAGCTTGAGCAGGTTACAATCACTTGCATTTCTATGAGAGAGGAAAGAGATGTCAGGCCACAGTAAATGGGCGACAATAAAGCACAAGAAGGGCGCGCAGGACGCAAAGCGCGGCAAGATCTTCACAAAGCTTATTAAAGAAATTACTATTTCAGCTCGCAGCGGCGGCGGTGATCCGGACGCAAATCCGCGTCTGCGCACGGCTATTCTGAAAGCAAAAGCTGAAAACATGCCAAAGGACAACATAGAGCGTGCCGTTAAGAAGGGCACCGGTGAGCTTGAGGGCGTGGACTACATGGAAATTACCTATGAGGGATACGGTCCGCACGGCGTTGCCATCATGGTGGATTCCCTTACAGACAACAAAAACAGGACTGCCGCAGATGTGAGAAGCATCTTCTCCAAGGGCGGCGGCAACCTTGGTGAAACCGGCTGCGTGTCCTACCTGTTTCACCGCACGGGGATCATAGGTTTTCCTGTTGACAAGTACACAGAAGAACAGATTTTTGAGCAGGCTCTTGAAGCGGGCGCGGAAGATGTGACCACGCAGGGTGAAACAATTGAGGTCCTCTGCGAACCGGATGATTTTGAGACAGTGCTTAAAGCAATGCAGGCAGCAGGCTTTGAGGAAAGCGTCGCGGAGATTTCAAAAGTACCGGAGGCCACGGTTTCCCTTGACCCGGAAGAAACGCGGAAGGTGCTGCGGCTCATAGAGAATCTGGATGATCATGATGATGTGCAGGACGTTTCGACAAACCTTGAGATCCCTGACGACCTTGATCTATCGGAAGAATGACGGTAATCCTCGGGATTGATCCGGGTCTTGCGGCAACCGGCTACGGAATCTTGCGTCTCGAGGGAAACCGATTCACTCATCTTGCCCACGGAGTAATTCGGACGCCGGCAGATATGGTTTCCGGTAAACGGCTTTTGCTCCTGTTTGACGAGCTTATCCAACTTATCCATACATATCACCCGCAGGAAGCGGGGGTGGAGAGCCTCTATTTTGCGCGCAACGCTACCAGTGCTATTCCGGTGGCGCAGGCGCGCGGGGTAGTGCTCCTTGCCCTTTCCCGTGCAGGAATGAGCTACGCGGAGTATCCGCCCCAGGCAATAAAACAGGGGGTAGTGGGAAGCGGCCGTGCGGCAAAGGAGCAGGTACAGGAGCTGGTACGTGTCATCCTGGGGCTGGACGGTATTCCCCGGCCGGATCATGCCGCAGACGCGCTGGCCGCCGCAATCTGCCATGGAAATACAGCGCTCTTTCAATCACGCGCCGGCCGGGCGGCCGGCGGCGAGGAGTAGTGCCCATGTTTAACAGTCTCACCGGCACGGTAACAGAGACGGGAAACTCGTACGTGCGAATTTCCACCTCTGGGGTGGAATGGGAAGCAGAATGCTCGCTATTTACCGTGCAGGAGCTTTCACAGCAAAAGGAGCGTGTACGGCTCTTTGTCTATTTGCACCATCGGGAAGACGTCATGAAACTCTACGGTTTCTCGCGGGAGACGGAGCGCACCGTGTTCCTGCAACTGTTGAAGGTAGACGGTATTGGTCCGCGGCAGGCAGTCAGGATACTCTCCGGCGCGCCGGTGGAGCGCTTTCTTACCATTGTAGATGCGGAAGACGTGGACGCGCTGGTGCAGATCCCGGGGCTGGGGAAAAAGACTGCTCAGAAGCTGCTTCTCGCTCTCAAGGGTAAATTAAGCATGGATAGCAGTCAGACGCCGGATGAGCACGCAGACATTGTTGGAGCTCTGGCCGATATGGGATTTGAGCGGCGGCAAGCGGCAGAGGCGGTGAAAAGCGTAGCGCAACAGCTGGCCGGAGAACGGCTGCTTCCCGAAGAGCGGGAACGGGAAATCTTTAAACAGGCGATCGTGCGGCTGAGTTAAGCGCCCAAATGTGACATGAAGGTAAAAGTGTGGTAGCCTGAAACGCTATGGAGGAAAAACGCCTGCTTCACGGGGAGCAATCAGAGGAAGACGCGGTGGAACAGCGGCTACGGCCGATGACGCTCAGGGACTTCCAGGGACAGCATGTGCTGAAGGAAAACCTGGCTGTCTTTATTCAAGCAGCGCGCGAACGCAGTGAACCACTTGACCATGTCTTTCTCAGCGGACCGCCCGGGCTGGGAAAAACAACACTTGCCGGAATAATGGCACATGAAATGGGCGCGGAATTTAAGGTGACATCTGCCCCCGCTCTTGAAAAACCAAAGGACCTTGCAGGCGTGCTTACTACGGTTACCGAGGGAACGGTTTTTTTCATTGATGAAATACATCGCCTGAAGCCGGCGCTTGAAGAAATGCTCTACATTGCGATGGAGGACTATGAGATTGACTGGGTAATCGGCCAGGGACCCTCCGCGCGCACCATACGCATCCCCATTCCCCGTTTTACTCTGGTTGGCGCCACCACGCGGGCGGGACTGGTGGCAGCGCCGCTTTACAGCCGCTTTGGCATTTCCGCGCGGCTGGAGTTTTACACGCTGGATGATTTGGGACAAATTATTACGCGCAGTGCGGACATACTGGAAATTGTAGTGGAGCGTGACGCCATAGAACTCCTGGCGCAGTGCTCCCGCGGGACGCCGCGGGTTGCCAACCGGATTCTGAAACGGGTCAGAGACTTTGCGCAGGTTCTTGGAGACGGTCACATTACACGAAAGGTAGTGGAAGAGAGTATGCGGCGGCTGCAAATTGACGAATACGGTTTAGAGAATCATGATCGTCATATTTTGAGAACCATTATCCAGAACTACGCAGGGGGTCCGGTGGGCGCAGAAACACTGGCTATTTCTGTAGGTGAAGCTATAGACACGCTGGAAGATTTCTACGAGCCATACCTGATTCAACGCGGTTTTCTCAAACGGACCCCACGCGGCCGCGTTGTGACAGAGCTTAGCTACACACATCTTGGACTGCCGCACACTCCACGCGTGGAAACTGCCAATGAAGACCAGGAATTTCTCTTTTAATCTGCCACAGGAACTGATTGCTCAGTATCCCGGCGAACGGCGTGACAGTTCCCGCCTTCTTGTTCTGGAGAGGCAAAGCGGCAAACGCACCCATTCGGTTGTGAGCGAGCTGCCGCGCTTTCTTGAGGAAGAAAGCCTCATTGTCTTCAACGATACACGGGTGCGGCGTGCCCGGATCTATGCGGAGCGCGAAGATAGCGGTGGAAGGGTAGAATTTCTTCTGTTGCATCCGGATGAGGCAGGGTTCTGGCTGACGGTTACCTCCAAGTCCCGTAAGCAGAAACCGGGCATGAACTACCTGTTTCCCGGCGGAGTTCGCGGCACCATTGCAGGAGAAAAAGACGGTAACAAGCTTGTGAGCTTTTCCGAACCGGTAACGGACAGTTACCTTGAGCGCTACGGCAAGGTACCGCTGCCGCCCTACATTAGGCGTGAAGATGAGCCGGAGGATGCAGAACGTTACCAGACCGTTTACGGAAAACATGTAGGTTCGGTGGCGGCGCCAACGGCCGGCCTGCACTTTACCGAGGATCTTCTGGGGAGGCTGCGCGGCGCAGGGCATGAGATAGCGTTTGTGACGCTTCACGTCGGCCTGGGAACGTTTGCGCCGGTGCGCACGGAAGACGTGGAAGCGCATCGCATGCACAGTGAACGTTTTTCCGTATCCGCAGAAACGGCAGAGAAAGTGCGTGCGGCAAAGGTGAACAGACGCAACGTGGTGGCAGTAGGCACCACATCCGTTCGAACGCTGGAATCACTGGCCCACAGCAATATCCGGGCGGGAAGGACGGCGTGGGAACTCCAGCCTGGCTCCTACCAAACGGATATCTTCATCTACCCGGGGTTTCAGTTCCAGCTTATTGACACCATGTTCACTAATTTCCACACGCCGGAGTCAACACTGCTTATGCTTGCCTGTGCGTTTGGCGGCACCGATCTGGTGCTCGAGAGCTACCGGGAAGCAGTACAGGAGCGCTATCGGTTCTTCTCATACGGTGACGCAATGTTGATTACGTAGGGAAGAATTGCCCGCAGGTGCGGCAGCCAGGGGAAGGTGAGAGACAGATACTCAGTAGGTTTGAGAGTCCATGTTCTGAAAGGTATCCCTTACCTGTTGTAAGCGGTCCAAATGGCGGCTAATGATCGCGCTGTAGTCAAGTTCTCCGGTTTCTATGCGGTCACTTTCATCTTCCCAGAACTGGATCTCTTTCAGGTTAATCCATGGAATGGCGGCGGCTTTCGCGGACCATCTCTGGGCCTCTTTCCAGTATTCCAGTGCACTCTTAAACAGAGATTCGGCAGTATCAAGACTCTTGAGATTGTCCTTTCTCCACGGGTAGTTGTAGAAATACGCTTCAAACTTGTTGTACTTGCTGCCCCACAGGAGAAATTGCTCAACCAGTTTGAGATTAAGGTGCATATTGAACAGATAGCGATAGCGTTCCCACTCCCTTTTGTTGTCAATACGTGCCAGCGCGTAGAGCGGGTTGGCAAAATCCGCCTTGACTGCCTTTTGGAGCCAGGCGATGTTCTCTGCAATGCGCTCAGGATACTGATAGAGCTGCAAATGATAAAGCTCATATAGCTGCTCTTTGTAAATGAGCTTGTATGAGAATGCCGGCTGTAATACGAGGAAAAAGAAGAGCGGCAGCAGCCAGGTCTTGAGTTTCATACAGCTATACTATCGGCGGAAATCCCAATTCATTCCAGATATCGGAAGCTACTTTGTCTGCCGACTGTGTGCCGTCAATGCGGTGAATACGGGTGGGGGTGTTACCAAAATCGCTAAGAATTTCCTTATATTGTAAATAGACCTTCTGCTGGAACGCGGTGTTTTCGAAGATGTCCTGATTTCCACGCGCCGCCAGACGCGCTTCGCACACTTCCGGCGGCACGTCAAGAAAGAGCAAATGTTCAGGGAGCGGGAAGGCGGAGTTGAGATTGCGCACAAAATCATAGCCGCAGTCAATTGACTGGTAGGCAAGAGAGGAGAATATGTACCTGTCACACACCACCCAGCGGTTCTGCGCAAGCTTCCTGATGCCGTTTTCTGCACCGTTTACGTGCTCGTTTCGGTCCGCCGCGTAGAGCATGGCCATTGTCTGCGGGAGAACACTCTCTTCACGGTTGAGGACCGTGCGAATGTAGCGTCCAATTGAGCGGTCTGTGGGTTCAGATGTAAAAGTAACCGGCACGTGATGGTGGAGTAGCCGTTCTTCCAGCAATTTCATTTGTGTGCTGGTTCCTGAACCGTCAAGACCTTCAAAAACTATGAAACGGGAAAGTATTTCCATGTGAACGTTCAACAGGCGAAACCTTTTTTTGCGATTGGTAGTGTGATAATATATGTATTGCGGGACTTTGTCATCTTTTGTACCAAAATCTGTAGCCGTGTCCGCACCTGGTATGTAAACATTGCGAGTGAGCACGCTCTATAAGCATAGACATACTATCCATGTCCTCATTCTTCTGGTTCTTATTGCAGGGACCATGGTGGCGTTGCGTCCGCTGCAAAAACGTATCACGCAACGCATGGAGGAGCTGAAATCCGCGAGCATCGCCCGTATTGAAGCAATTCTGGGCAGAAGCGTGGAGTACGATGGCATCTCACCATCCATCTTCCGCTACCTCGAGATAAGGAATCTGCGTATCAAGGGCCAGAAGGGAGAGCGGCCGGTCCTGCTTTCTGTTTCCCGGGTGAAGGTCTATTACAGCATTATGGCGCTTTTTCGCGGAGAGCCACTTGACGCGCTTACCGAAATCCGGGTCGAAAATAGCGATTTGGTCCTGGATTCCGGGACGGACCAGGATGTAATCCGTTTTCTTGATCAAGTGCTAATTCACGGCCCAAAAGTTGTGCCGAGAGATTTGACAATATCCGGGAGAAACCTTCAAATATCCTACATTACGCCGGACGAACGTTTCTGGACCAGCGGACTCTTTTTTGATCTCCATCTTGCAGACCCGGACATGGGCATCAAGCTCCGGACCACGGCCGGTGTGGCGCCCCGGGGTTCCGGCACTATTTCGGCGGCAAGCGCTGACATTCAGCTGAACGGCAGGATAAACGATCTCTTTTCCTCTGCAAATCTCACACTGGAGCTGGACCGTCTCGATACAGATCTGCTGGGGCTGCGTAACCAGACGTTTAATGTGGTCTATGAGGGCACGAGTGTAGAAGTCCGAAAGATAAGAGACCGGTCTCCTCTGGATATTCTGGTGACGACGGATCTGCAGTCTAAAGAGGCGCGGCTTACCTTTGCCGCGGAAAAACTGAAACCCGCTGATCTGGTTACGCTTCAAGGGGGCCTGAGCGTGCTGAGTCCCTGGCTGGAGGGAAGCGTGAGCGGGAAAGGGGAGGTCACCTACGCCTTTGCAGCCGGACATTTCAGTTACAATGTTAATCTTTCCGGTGACGTAACCAGCCCACCGCTTGGTGAACCGCTGCAATACTCCGCCGCACTTTCCGGTACGGAAAAGCGGATGGCAGTCTCCAGATTGCGTGTGGCGGCACAACGCGGCTATGCAGCGTACAGCGGCAGCGTTGACCTGAAGCGCATGTATCCTTCCGGGGCGCTCTCCTTCCGGAATTTTGTTTACGGCAATATGCCGCCTCTATCCGCACAGTTTTCAATTGGGGAACAAGATGGACAGCTTACGCTTTCTTCGCCGGAGGTGAATTACGCCGGAAGTACCATCTACAACGTGGGCGTGAACGCCACATTGTTGACGCACGGCGTAAATTTTCACGGTTCGCTTTTTTTTGACCTGCAGCATGAGCAGGAAATTTCATTTGGAGGCACGTACGGTCAATCATCTGACGGGAACAAAGATGCCCTGCAGGCGGAGGTAACAGTCAGGCGTCTTGATCTCAGCGGTCCGGGAACCGTGATAGGCCGCTTTATAGGCCAGACAGAGGGCGGAAAGGGGCTTGCGTCCGCCACCGCGGGATACATCCTTGACGCGCGGCTCTCCCTTTCCGCGGGAGCCGACTTCATGGAGGTAGATGCGCCCTACGTATCTCTATTTGACATAGACCATCCGGAAACCTTTCTTTCCTTTTCTGCAACAGGAAATCGGTCAGGTTTTGCCGTGGAAAATCTGGTAGCTGGTGCAGCCGGATACAGCGGAAACGGACGAGTCACCGCTACAGTAGGGGCAAACAACAGCATCAGTTTTGATGCAAATCTCGGAGTAAACGGCATTGAATATCAATTGGGGGGGATCTATGTTCCCGGACAGCGCCTGGTTCTCACGGGAAAACACGGGTTTGATGCGCGGGTGACCGCCACACGTTCGGACAACTTGATCTTCTCAGCGCGTGCTGATCAGATTCCGCTTCCCGGACGGGGGGAGGACAGCGCACTCTCGTTTAACGTGGACGGCATGTTTGACACGGTGCGCTCCTGGAATCTTGCTATTCACCAGGCTCGTATAGCAGGCTTTGGAATAGGAAAGGGAAATGGCTCTTTGGAGGTTGAGGGCCGCGTTGGGTCTTCAGGTGGTACGATTTCCCGGCTGAAGTATGCTGACGGCGTCTCCGCGGTGAATGGTTCCGGCAGCGTTGATTTCCCGGCTCAGGGTGGAACTGCTGTGCAGCTTGCGGCCGCCCTGGCTGACCCAAATCGGAGCGAACGCTATGTTATTGACGCTTCTTACGGAGCTCAGGGTATTGACCTGCGGCTTGAGTTCACCAACTCGCCAATCAGACGCTTTCTGCCGCCTCCGCTGCGGGGTGGTGCGAACGGCGTGTTCAGCGTGCAGGGAAGCGTCTCTCAACCGACCATTGGAGTACAGGTGGCCGTTCCGGAGGGGCTGTTTAACACGGACCGCTTCTCCGCGGAAGGAGAGTTAGTTCTTTCAGACAGTACGGTGCGCATACAAAACGTTTCGCTTCAGTACCTGACAAATCGCGTGGAGGAGGGAAAAGGGACACTGGACCTTGGAGGGGGAACTGCGTCACTTTCGGCAGTCTATCAAAAAACCACCGGGAAAAATCCGGTAAGCCTTTCGCTTGCCGCGTCCGTTCAGTTTGCGACTATTGGACCGCTTTCCATTTCTGACATTGGCCGCGCGGGATTTGATGCGGAGGCAACAGTCGACGGCATATCGCTTCGCGGAACGCAAGAGCCGCCGTGGGATTTCTCTATCAAACGCACTTCCGAGGCCGTCACGTTCTCAGGCGGGCCAGAAGACGCGATAACCGGCACTCTTTCGTCTTCCGGGGCGTTCCGCGTCACCTCCGCGCAGCCGCTTCCGCTGCGTTTTACCGCGGAAGGGAAGCTCAATCAGGGGCAATTGGAAGCCAATCTCACGCGGGTGGAAGTTGCAATACAACAGCTTCCCGGGCTGTTTGACCTGGGACAGGTAACGCTGCTCGATGGCACTATTCGAGGCGGCCTGCGAATAGTCGGGCCGGTGAACGATCCTGACTTTTACGGGACACTGACGGCGGACGCAATGCAATTCCGTACGACGTACGTGGCAGACGAGGTTGGTCCGGCAAAGGCATTTCTGGTGTTTCAGGAAAAAACACTCGATATCAACCGCTTTGCCGCTCCATCGGGCGAGGGAACCGGCTATATTACAGGCCGTATGGTGCTAAATCGCTGGTCTCCGGAGGAATACCGTCTGGAAATTGAAACGGACCCGGACATTGGCGTTCATGTGACCCAGAATTTCAGCGGCGTGGTGGTGGACGGATATGGCATTGGCAACCTTACCATCCAGGGGACGCCGGGCACCATTGACGTTAGCGGTGACATTACCGCGCGGAGCACCGATATTACACTTGGAAAAAATCTGGGAGAAAAACAGAACGAGTCTAACAACGCGGTAGCTACGGTTGATCTCAGGATTCACTCCGGGAGACGGGTGGAGTTCCTCTGGCCGACCAGCGATTTTCCCGTTATCCGGGCAATTGCAGAAAACGGGCAAGGTATTCATATCACCGCATCTTCTGAAAATGATACTTTCAGCCTCACCGGCGACGTGGGTATCCAGGGCGGGGAGATCTACTATTTCGACCGCAGTTTCTACATTCGAAGCGGGGAAATAAAGTTCAACGAAAACGAACGCAGTTTTGACCCGAGGATCTCTGCTCGTGCCGAAATTCGCGAAGTGACCAACGAGGGGCCGGTCAAGATTTACCTTATTGCGGACGAGAGCAGGCTCAGCCAGTTTCAGCCGCGATTTGAGTCCAGCCCGCCGCTTTCCTCTACGGAAATAGTGGCGCTTCTTGGCGGCAATATTTTCACAGGGTCCGCAAGCGACGTGGTAAACCTTTCTTCTGCGGTATTACTTACCAGTGATGTGGTAACGCAGTTCGGTGTGATAAATTCCTTTGAGAACAAGGTGAGAGATGCGCTCGGACTGGATCTTTTCTCCGTGCGGACTCATGTATTCCAGAACCTGGTGGTGGGGGCAATAGATCAGGCTAATTACCCTCTTGACAACACCTCCCCATCTCTTGGAAAGTATCTGGATAATACGACCGTGTTTCTGGGGAAATACCTCGGTTCCGATCTATTCCTGGAGTTGCTGCTTGAGCTTCGGTCAGCCAATCCTTTTGATGCTCAGGTACAGAGCTTTGGAGGGCTTGAGGTCGACTCAGAGATCGGTCTCGAATGGCAGACACCGTTCTTTCTGCTCACCTGGAGTTTTTTCCCTCGAACACCCGAAAGTCTGTTTGTAACGGATAATTCGGTAGAGTTTTCCTGGGAGATCTCGTACTAAGCGCGGTCCCGGGATGTACAACCTTGAAGGAGAACGTATGCGACGTGTGGCGCTCGCGCTAGTATTGCTGCTTGTAGTTTCGCCCCTCATCTTTTCACAGACCGAGAATCCTGACTGGTACGTGAATAAGCCAATAGCGGAGGTCACCTTTGACGGACTGAAGTCGGTTTCCCGGAATGAGCTGACCGCAATAACAGACCAATATGTCGGAAAGAAGTTTACGGATTCCGTTTTTCTGGAGTTGCAGCGGAAGCTGTACGCGCTTGACTATTTTGAAGAAATCGTTCCAAGTGCGCGTCCCGCGGAAGGAGGGGAGGCCGTAAACCTTCACTTTCAAGTGAAGGAACGGCCAACCGTCCGCGACGTGAAGTTTGTCGGCAACAAGAACCTGCGTACCGGTGAGCTGTTAGACGCCGTAGTGCTGAAATCCGGTGACATTGTCACAAAAGCAAAGATCACCGCGGATGAAGAGGCAATCAGGAATCTCTATCTGGAAAAGGGCTTTCCGGATGTAAGTGTCAGCGGAGAAAGTGTTGCTTCAGATCGGGAGAACTCGGTAAACGTGGTATTTACCATTACGGAGGGAACGCAGACAACCATTCGGGAAATCCGCTTTTCCGGCAACACCTTTGCCAGTGACAGCACGCTGCGCGGTGTTATGGACAGCAAGGCGCAGTCCATTTTTAACCGGGGCGCCTACCAGGAATCACAACTGGAGAAGGACAAACGCGCCATTGAAAAGTACTACCGCGACCGCGGCTACGTGGATGCACGCGTCACGGATATCACCAAGGAGTTTGAGCACGATGCGGAGGCAAACCGCACCTACGTAACGCTTACCGTGTATATCAACGAGGGTGAGCAGTACACCTTTGGCGGCATGACCTTTGACGGCAACTCAATCTTCACAGACGAACAGCTTGCAGACCGCGTCCGGCTTTCAGCAGGAGACGTGCTTGACATGTCCCGGCTGGAGGCGGACTACCAGCGCATTGCGGACCTCTATTATGAGAACGGCTACATTTTCAATACGATCACGCGGGAAGAAGTGCGCAATGAAGATGAAAGAAGCATCTCCTACGTAGTGCATATTGTTGAGCGTAACCGCGCGCACATTGAAAGTATCCTCATACGCGGAAATACAAAGACCAAGGATTCCGTCATAAAGCGGGAGATCCCTCTTGAAGTGGGAGATGTGTTCAGTGCCACGCGGATCCGTGAGGGACTGCAGAATCTGGCAAATCTGCAGTACTTCTCCAGCATCACCCCGGAAACGCCGCAGGGAAGCGTGGAAGGTCTCATGGATCTCATCATAAACGTGGAGGAAGCCAACACGGCAGACATTAGGTTTGGTGTGGCCTTTGGCGGAAATAGTGAGTTCCCTGTTTCCGGACAAATACGCTGGCAGGACCGCAACTTCCTCGGACGTGGAGAGACAATAGGGGCAGAAACCGTGTTCTCACCGGTCAACCAGCACCTTGCATTCAATTTTAAAGAACCCTACCTCTTTGGGCGGCGCTGGTCCGGAGCACTGCAGCTTTCGGTTGACCGCTCCAAGCAAACCGATATGCCGCAGGATATTCTCTCTCCCATTTTTAACGGAAATGAGGATAACGCCGTTCCGGACCCGTATACGGGGAAATACGTCTTTTCGAGCGATCAGACATCAGGCACCTATGACGGCTACAGCGCCGGCGACCCGTTTCCGGGAACACCAACTCAAAGTGATATCGATACCTACAATCTGGTCACCGACTACGAGTACGCAGGTGGAGACAGCGCAGCCATTCCGTCGGACAACCTCATGGAGTATACGGAGTGGAACATATCTCTGGGCGGAAACACCGGATACCGCTGGCGCACGCCGGTTGGCCAACTGGGAGTGGGAACATCGCTCAAAACAAGTATTAACTACGTAAATTACGACAAGACGCTTTACCGGCCGTTTGATCCGGTCACCCGGGACAACCTTGGGAAGTGGCTCTTTGTGAACAAGTGGGGCCTGAACGCATCACTCGATACGCGAGACCTCGTCTACAGCCCGTCAAACGGCTACTATCTGAGCCAGGCGGTAACCTTTACCGGCGGCTTCCTGTTGGGCACACGGCACTACATCAGGACGGACAGCAAGGCTGAGGGCTACTTGACGCTGTTTGACCTTCCCGTATTTGACAACTGGAACTGGAAGATGGTCCTTGCTGCTCAGAGCTCCATTAGCTTCATCCTGCCGCAGTTCTGGGTCCCCCAGAAGTACCGGGACAATCCGCAGCCGGTGGCGGGCACTACTGACCTGCTCTACATTGACGGTATGTTCAACGCCCGCGGCTGGGACCGGCGTACTGACGGCCAGGCGCTCTGGTACAACTGGCTTGAATTGCGTATGCCGCTTGCAGAGCGCGTTATCTGGTTTGACCAGTTCTTTGACGCGGCCGCGCTCTACAAAGACAGGCACGATGTTGGCCAGCTTGGTATAGATAATATGCTGTTCAGCTTTGGTGCCGGTATCAGATTTGTCATTCCGCAGTTCCCCATCAGGCTCTATCTGGCAAAACGGTTCACCGTTCAGGACGGAAACGTTGAGTGGGGTACCGGCGGACTGTTCAATCCAAATAATAAACCGGGGAAAGGGCTGGACTTTGTCTTCTCCATCGGGACTGAACTCTTTTAACGGGAGCATGGTAGTTATGAACGTAAAACGTATTGTGCTGGCATTTGTGCTGGTTCTTTTTGTCACCGCTTTTGTCAGCGCCGAACAACTTACTACTATTGGGATAATTGACATCAGCAAGGTGTACAACGCCTTTTATCGTGAATCACAGGGTGTGAGAGAGTTCGAGCAGCAAAAGAAAGAGTATCAGAGTGAAATCGATATGCACGTAAATAACCTGAACGATCTCAAGGATCGTCGGGCTCGTGCAGCACAGCGCGGTGACCAACAGACCGTTGACCAGCTGGACAAAGAGATTTTTCAAAAGACGCAGTTCATTGAGGACCTTACCAGGCGCCGGCGTGAGCAATTGCAGCAAAAGCAGAGCCAGCTCATCACCAACGATTTTCTGAAGAAGCTTCAGCAGGCCATTGTCTTTGTCGCGGAAAGTCAGGGGTATACCATTGTCATGAGAACGGACGCACCGAGCCTGCAGTGGTGGAGTCCTACCGTTGATATTAGTGACCTGGTCCTTGAACGGCTGCGGCAGGTGGCCGGCCAGTAGACAATTGGGGACGCACACGGCACACTGCACTCATGCCGGAGACCAGTGATCCAACAACCCCCATGATGCGCCAGTATCAGCGCATCAAACAAGCGCATCGAGACGCTGTTCTCTTCTTTCGGCTTGGCGATTTCTACGAAATGTTCAAGTCTGACGCGGAGGAGGTTTCCCGACTTCTGGGACTTACGCTTACTCAGCGTAACGGCGTTCCGATGTGCGGTATTCCCTACCATGCCTCTCACACCTACGTTTCCAGGCTGCTCAAAGCCGGGAAAAAAATTGCAATCTGCGAGCAGGTAAAGATGCCGGAAAACGGCAAAGGCATTGCCGAACGTGATGTAGTTGAGATCATCACGCCCGGCACGGTTACGGAAGAGGATTACCTGGAAGCAGGGCAAAATAACTACCTTGTTGCCATTGGCGCGGCCGGAGAGCAGATTTCACTCTCCTACGTTGACATTTCAACCGGTGAGCTGCTTGCCACTTCCTTCGGCCGGGAGTTTGCCTCCGATGCACTGCGGCGTGAGCTTGCACGTATCAGGCCACGGGAAGTGCTGGTGCAGGAATCTCTGCTTGAGGAAGAGCAGGTAGTTGCCGCGGCCATTCGTGAAGCAGAAGAAATTGTGGTCAACCGTTTTCCGGACTGGAGCTTTGACCTGGAGGCCAGCCGGGACCGCCTCCTCTCGCTGCTGGGAGTTGCAAATCTGAAAGGGTTCGGGATAGCAGACAACGACCCGGCCCTTTATTCTATTGGTGTACTCCTGGAATACGTGGAGGATACTGCAAAAAGTGTCCTCCCTCATATCCGAGACATACGGGTCCATCGTGAGAACGCCTTCCTTGTCCTGGATGAGTCCACCCAGCGGAACCTGGAAATTGTAGCCAACATGCAGGACGGAAGCAGGCGTTACACCCTCCTTTCCATCCTGGAGCATACCCGCACTGCCATGGGTTCCCGCCTTTTGCGGCGCTGGCTGCTTGCACCGCTTCTTGAAATTGAGGAAATAACGGTGCGGCAGCAACGGGTGGCGGCCCTCTATCACAACCAGATGCTGCTTGGCGCGGTACGTGAAACACTGGGGCGCATCCTGGATGTGGAACGGCTGACCGCACGGGTGGCAATGGACCGCGCTCACGCCAAGGACCTGGTGGGGCTGCGTACCTCGTTGCAGTACGCCTTTGAAGTGGAACGGCAGCTTCCGGACTGGTTTGACGGAGAGAGAACTGTGTGTGGAAGCGAAGAGCAACACAAGGCCGCCGCCACGCTTGTTGAGTTGCTTGGCCGTGCGCTCCTTGATGCTCCGTCTGTGTTGTTAACCGAAGGCAATATGATCCGTGGCGGATATAGTTCTGAGCTGGATGAGCTTACTGACTTGAAAAAAAATAGCCGGCAGGTGCTTGACGGCTATCTGGAAGAGGAGAAGAGTCGAACCGGTATTTCCACGCTTCGGATCCGTTACAACAAAATCATCGGTCACTTCTTTGAGGTGACAAAAAGTCATTTGGACAAAGTTCCCCCGCATTTTATACGGCGTCAGTCCCTTGTGAATGCCGAGCGCTATACCACGGAAAAACTCTCGGAACTTGAAGCGCGGCTTTCCAGCGCCAGCGAGCAAATTGTGGATCTGGAAAAGTCACTTTTCCTGCAACTGCGGGACGAGGTTAAGATACACATAGCTGCGTTGCTTGAAACAAGCAGGGCGCTCTCCCGCGTGGACGTGTTGCAGTCATTCGCCTGGGCTGCAACCCGTTACGGTTATGGCCGCCCCACCGTTACGAGATCCGGCGGTATATCCATTGAGCTGGGACGCCACCCCGTGGTGGAAGCACATCTGCCTTCAGGCTCCTTTGTGCCGAACGGACTGACCGTAACCCAGGACGGGAAGAGGTTTGCGCTGATCACCGGTCCCAACATGGCCGGAAAGTCAACCTTCCTCCGACAGACGGCACTCATTGTACTCATGGCGCAGGTTGGCTCCTTTGTGCCGGCGCAGTCCGCGGAAATTGGCATTGTGGACCGCATATTTTGCCGCGTTGGTGCGTCGGACAATCTGGCCCGAGGCGAATCGACCTTTCTGGTAGAAATGAATGAGACGTCCAATATTCTTCGCAACTCTTCAGAGAAAAGCCTCATTATCATGGACGAAGTCGGAAGGGGAACGGGTACCAATGACGGTCTTGCCATTGCCTGGGCGGTGAGCGAACATCTGCTCAATGCCACCCGCGCGCGAACGTTGTTTGCCACGCACTATCATGAATTGACTGGCATTGACCATCCCGCGCTCTTTAACCTGTCTATGAGTGTGGCGGAGGACCGGGGCGGCATTGTGTTTTTGAAGAAGGTTCGTTCCGGACCGTCAAACAATTCCTACGGTATTCACGTGGCGCGGCTTGCCGGGCTTCCTGACACGGTGCTGCAGCGTGCTCAGGAGATCCTGCAGCAGATTGAGGCCGGGAGCGCGGGCGGATTTCAGGGGCAAACAGAGCAAGAGGTAAGAACTTCAGCCCCGCAGGGCGGTCTCTTTTCCGAGAGTGAAATGGTTGAAAAGGAGATACTTTCACTTGACGTTGCCTCAACAGCGCCGTTGGAAGCGTTAAATAGAATCGCGCGATGGCAGGCGGAACTTGCCGGTAACCGGACGCAGATGCAAAAAACGCGGTCTACAGGTTCTAAAAAGCGTCCTGGCGACTGATACCACAAATATTCCCACTGCCAAAAAACCGCCCACCGCAGGTCCGGGAAGCTGCCAGAAAAAGAGCTGGGCAATTGTTTCAAGCAACCAGGTGAGGGCATAGACCACAAGCAGTTCTGCCAGCGGGAGCGAAGTTGGCGCTGCAACCGCAGTAATCAGCGTGGCGGCCGCAAACGATCCAAGGAAATTCCCCGCTGGTATGCCAAAGTAGCTTCCGTAAAAGCAGCGCAAGGACGGCCGCGGCTTGAGCAACAACGCCGGCACTGATGCCGACTTTCTCAGCGCCCGCACCCCATATCCATTTGACTGCCGGGAGGCCTATCATAACCACAACCCAGAGTGTCAGTAGCAGCAAATTGGGAAAGGGCAGGGTAAAAAGCTGGCCAGAATGCTCATGAGAGGCCCCCTCCCTTTACACGGAACCAGGAACGGACAAACGGTCCCCAGGGAACGGAATTCATGAGTGCCAGGTTTTCCAGGAGGCTTGCCTCTTCATCGAGAAAGCGAAACAATCTTCCGGGCGGGTTTTTCAAGAAGAGTGATGTGAATATATGCTCTGACGGTTCGCCTCGAAACTGAAGAATATCGAGAAGCATGGCATCAAAGGTGTGATAACGCCGCAGCGGGTGCGGGCCGTGAAAGGGGTGCCCGTTTTGAACGAGGGAGTTCACAATGGCGTGGGAGTCCTGCCGGGGCCGCAGGAATGCAAGGCCGGGAGACGTTTTTTGCATGCCGCGTTTTGTTCCGGCGTACATAATCCGATGCCCTGCCTTTCGCGGAAACGGCTTGTCGGTCATCGGAATAATTCCGTCCTCTTCTTCGGTAATCTGGTACGATTCCAGCCCGAGCACATCGCGAACATAATTGGTGAGAGCCTCTGCGTACTCGCTTCATTCAAGAAGGTGTGGGCTAAAAAGCGTGTATTCAACAAGCGCCTGGATTGGCGAGAATGGGAGTATGTAGAAGAAGCGCATTGATCCCCGTTGCGGGGTGCGGAAATCAAATAGCGTCATAGAAGAAGGATCAACGGCCGGCGTAGTTGATGTAATAAATCAGCCCAAAAAGTGTTGCATCACAAAGTGATGCCGGCTGCGATCAACCTGAAACCCGCGTGGAATGAAAAGAGTGTCAAATACGTAGGGGCGGTGTCCTCCCGGCCGTCCGCCACAACACGCGCGTAATCAGTGCCGTCATGAATGGCGCCTTCATTGCCGTAGACCACTTTTTCAAGCGCTGAGGGGGCGTCCGACCAGAAGCACCATGTCCTGTCGTTGGCATCTTTTTTCGCGCCATCAACTACCAGTACGCGTGAACCCGAGAGCGGGCTCATGGTGAGATAATATGCCAGAGAGAGTCCGGCCGCACCACCTCCGGCGATAATAAAATCATACATGGCCCCATAGACTTATAGTGAACCGTGAATGCGCTTACAACTCCGATATGGCCAAAACTTCTGAAGTAGCCGTGAATCACGGCGCACAGCGCGTACGTTGGTAGCAGTATGTGGCGGAGTCTTTTTGCCTTTGCCGGCCGCATGGTGCCGGAACGGTGCGTGATCTGCGGGAAGGTGCTTGCGCCCGGCGGGTGCGCGGACCCTCCGGTATGCGCGGGAAGCTGCAGGCAAATTACGCCTCCTGACGGCGTGCTCTGTCCGGTGTGCGGCGTGCCGCTGTCACACGCGGTGGGTCCGTGCAGCCGTTGCACACGCAGCGGCTATGCCTTTGAGTTTCACCGTTCGCTTTCACTTTACCGCGGCCGTGTTCGGGACCTCATTATAGAAATGAAATTTCACCGCAGACGCCGCGTGGTCCTCTGTTTTGTGGAACCAATTTCAAACCTGGTGGCCGGGATAGAGGCTGACGCCATTGTGCCGGTTCCGCCGAGCCGTAGCGGACGCCGCCGTCGTGGTTTTGACCACGTGAAAAATATCGCCCGGCGGGTCTCGCGTGAGCGCAACATCCAATTCCTGCCGCTGCTCAGACGCGGGCGTGCGCCGGTGCAGAAAACGCTAAACTTCACGGCGCGTCTGGCCAACATGGGTGCGGCAATACGCGTATGCGCAGTCCTTCCCGGCTCAGCACGAAGGGTGATTCTGGTCGACGATGTGTTTACCACAGGAGCAACAATGAGCGCGTGTGCGGCGGCACTGAAACAGCGCGGTGCACTGGAGGTGTTTGCAGTTTCGCTTGCCATGGAACCGTAAAAGTGATATTTTCTTTTCCAGAACGGAAGATTGACACGCTTTCGTGATGTTGATACTATCTAAGCAGGTGAAGCAGTCTTGGTGAAGGAGAGTCGAGCGTCGACTCTCTTTTTGTTAGTATGGTCAAATACGAGTTCACGGCGACAGAAGAACGTCTCCTGGAAGACTTGCGGCCCGTGGTAGAAGGGCTCGGTTTTCACATCGTCGATCTGAGGGGCAAACAGGTCAAGACCACGTTTCATGTGTCGCTTATCATCCATTCATCAGACGGGGTGGGGCTGGATGGATGCGAGACAGTGCATAGAACCGTTCTTCCTCGTCTTGAAATGATGGAAGATAACAGAGACATTCACGTTGAAGTAAGCTCACCCGGCATAGACAGAACGATTCGAACGGCTTCCGAGTTTGCGATATTTGTCGGAAAGGGGGTTCGGGTGCTCTTGAAAGAAGAAAATGACTGGATTGCGGGCATCATCTCAAGTGCCGGGGACAAGGAAGTTTGCCTGGAAACTGATGGAGACACTGCCTGCTTTGGCTATGGCCAGATCAGGAAAGCTCGACTTGACGACTCACAGGAGGTCAGATAACAAACATGGCTTCGGGACTTACTGAAGCGATCAGGCTCCTTGTTCAGGAGAAAGGCATCTCCGAAGAGCTGATCCGCACCACAATTGAAGACTTCTTGCTTGCTGCCTACAAGAAGAAGTTTGGCACCGCAGACAACGCGGTTGTTCGGTTCAGCGAGGACGACTCTGAAGTATCGCTGTTCGCCCAAAAGAAGATTGTAGAAGATGTATACGATCCGGTTACTGAAATAGAGCTGGAGGAGGCGCTACAGTACAACGAAGAGTGCGAGGTTGGAGATGAACTCCTCATTGAAATTAATCCGCACGAGTTCGACAGAGTAGCGGTACAAAGCGCCAAACAGAAGGCAAAGCAGACTCTCAGGGAGATCCAGAAGGACACGCTTTACTCTGAGTTCAAAGACAAAGTCGGTGAAATGATCATCGGCTACTATCAGCGGGAGAGAAACGGCAACATTTTTGTGGATCTGGGTAAAACCGAAGGATTGTTGCCCAAACGGTATCAGTCTCCGAGGGAGATATACCGTCCCAATGACAGGATTAAGTGTCTGATATATGAGGTTTCCAAGGCGCCGTCCGGACTGCAAATTATCCTTTCTCGTACCCACACCGAGTTTGTTAGGCGGCTCTTTGAGCTTGAGGTGCCGGAAGTCTACGACAAGACAGTGGAAATTTTTAAGATTGTCCGCGAACCCGGTTACCGCACCAAGCTTGCGGTTTATTCCAACCGGGAGGATGTTGACCCCGTTGGTGCATGTGTCGGTCTTCGCGGTGTGCGTATTCAATCCATTGTACGTGAAGTTGAAGGAGAGAAGATCGACATACTCAAGTATGACAACGATGCGCGTGAGTTCATCAAGAACGCGCTTTCTCCGGCAGAGGTCCGGCACGTGGTCATTCTGGACGAGTCCAAGCGGCAGGCGCTGGCCGTGGTGCCCGAAAACCAGCTTTCGTTGGCAATTGGAAAACAAGGGTTAAACGTGCGCCTTGCAAACCGTCTTGTGGACTGGAGCATTGACGTGAAAACAGAAGCCCAGTTTGGCGAGATGGACATTTCCGCGGAAACCAAGAGGGCAGTATCCGCCCTCTTTGGTGAGTATGACGAGGAACCGGAAGAAGAGATCATCCGCATTGCCGAGCTTCCCGACATCCCCGAAGATATTGTGGCATCTCTGAAGGGCAACGGAATAGAGATGATTGAAGAGCTGGTTGCCCTGCCGGACGAAGAGCTGGACAAACTGACCGGTTTAACTCCGGAAGACGTAGTGACGTTAAAAAGGATCATCGCGGAGAACGTGGAAATCATAGAGCAGGAGTCAGCCGCCGCGGAGAGCGAAGAACAGCCGGAAGAGGAAGAGGAGTTCGAAGAGGCGGAGAAAGAAGGCGAAGAGGCTGCGGAAGAAGAAGAGGAAGAGGAAGAAGAGGAAGAAGAGGAAGCTGCAGCAGAGTCGGCTGAAGAAGGTGCGGAAGAAGAAATCTCAGAAGAGGTTGCTTCAGAAGTGGAGGCTCCGGAAGAAGAACCGGAAAGCGAGGTTGTATCCGCGGAAGCCGAGGTAGTTGAAACGGAGACTCTGGAAAAGGAAGAAACGACTCTACCTGAAGCTGAGCTTGAGGCGGGCGAAGTTGAGGAAGACGAGGAGATCACCAGTCTTGCGGATCTTCCCAATATCACGCCGGAAATAGTGGAAAAGTTGCAGGCAAGTGACATTGCAGATGTAGTGGATCTGGTGTCGCTTGAAGAAGAAGAGCTTATGGCAGTGCCCGGGCTTTCGGAGGGCGAGTTTGAATTGCTTCAACGGATCATCCGCGAGAACATCGAGGTCATTGAGCAGGAAGAGTAAGCACATGCTTTTTCGCACAAAGCTGGCAGTCTGTCCCTCAAATGGAGAGGGGGGGCGTTTTCATGGGGCGAAGGAACATGATACTATGAGATAAAGGTACCGTATGGCAGAAGACAGAGAGAAAGATCAAGAGAAGAAACCAAAAGCTACGCTGATAAAGCACCGCAAGGATACCGGTTCCTCCGGCTCGGATGAGGAGCGTGAGGATAAGCCCGAAAAGAAGAAAGTTCGGGTAGTGGTTAAGCGCAAGCCAAAGTCCAAGCCGTCGGAGCAGAAGGAGCATGAATCCTCACCTGCCAAAGAGCGTGAAAGCTCACCTGCCAAGGAGCGTGAAAGCTCCAAGGCAATGGAGGTTCCGGAGCAACCCTCCGTGCGCGAGCAGGAAGCGCTCCAGCTGCCCGGGCGAGAACGGCCGGCCTCCCGAACCCGGGAAGGCGGCAGGCCGTCGGAGGAACGCACAACCTTGCGTGACCGCAGACCGCGGGAACCCCAGGGACGCCCACCGGCGCGGGAAAGTGGTGGACGCCCACCTGGCGCCAGACCGGGCGCGCCCCGGACTAACCGCAGTGACGGTGGACGGCCCGGCGGAAGGCCGGGAGGTCCAGGCAGACCCGGAGGTCCAGGCAGACCGGGAGGACCGGGCAGACCCGGAGGTCCAGGCAGAGGTCCGTCAGCGCCCGGACGTGGACCGGCAGGCGGCGGCCGCGGTTTTGCGCCACGTCCTCCAGCAGACAAGCCTGCGGAAGAGAAGAAGGGTTCTGCCGCCAAGAAATTTTTCAAGCGCGGGAAGAAAGAAAACTTCCAGCAGCGGCGTGAGCGGTTTTCTGAGAAGGAAATCCAGTATAAGCAGAAAAAGTCCCGGCCAAAGACCAACCCGGTACCAAAATCCATTGACATTATGGAAGTGGTGACCGTCAGTGAGCTGGCCCGGAAAATGAATCTCAAAGCGTCTGATCTCATTGGGAAGCTGATGAGTATGGGGATGATGGTCACCATTAACCAGCAAATTGACGCGGAGACCGCAGAAATTCTGGCAAACGAGTACGGCTGCAAGGTAAATATCGTATCCCTTTACGATGAGACCATAATTGAGACCTCTGAGGACAAGGAAGCGGATCTCCAGGCTCGTCCACCGGTGGTTACCATCATGGGCCATGTTGACCATGGAAAGACAAAACTGCTTGACGCGATTCGTTCCACTGACGTGGTTGCCGGGGAGTTTGGCGGCATAACTCAGCACATAGGTGCGTATCAGGTTGTGCTTCCCAGCGGCGGAAAGCTGACGTTCTTAGATACTCCGGGTCATGAGGCGTTTACACTCATGAGAGCGCGTGGAGCGCAAATTACTGATATTGTAATTCTGGTGGTTGCCGCGGATGACGGGGTAATGCCTCAAACCAGGGAGGCAATTGATCACGCGCGTGAAGCCAAGGTGCCCATTATTGTAGCAATCAATAAGGTTGATCTTCCTGACGCCAATCCGGACAGAGTAAAGCAACAACTTTCTGATCTTGATTTAATGCCGGAAGCGTGGGGCGGAAGCACGCTCTTCTGTGATGTCTCCGCGTTGAAACGCCAGGGCATAGAACAGCTTCTTGAAACGGTCATTCTTCAGTCCGAGATTCTCGAGCTAAAAGCGAATTATGAATGCGGAGCTGAAGGAAAAATTATTGAGAGTCGTGTGGATCAGGGGCGCGGGACCGTTGCAACCGTGCTGGTGCAGCGCGGAACCCTAAGTGTTGGAGATAACTTCATCGCGGGGATCTATCCGGGCCGCGTGAGAGCTATGTTTAACGATCACGGTGAGAAGGTGGACGAGGCGACTCCTTCCATGCCCGTGGAGGTGCTTGGCTTTACCGGAATACCTGATGCGGGCGATCCGTTCCAGGTAACGGAAAGTGAAAAGCTTGCACGTCAGGTGGGCGATAAGCGGCAGGAACTGCGCAAAGTTGAAGAGGCAAAGAGTGTAAAGAAAATCACGCTTGACAACCTCTATGACAGCATCCAGGAAGGCGGCGTTCAGGAGCTGAAAGTCGTGATCAAGGGCGATGTGCACGGTTCCGTAGAAGCGCTGCAGTCTTCCCTTGAAAAGCTTTCCACTTCCGAAATTCGTCTGGGCGTCATCAGGGCTGCTGCCGGAGCCATTAACGAAGGCGATGTGATGCTTGCCGCCGCGTCCAACGCAATTGTAGTAGGGTTTCACGTACGGCCCACACCGCGCGCGCAGGAGGCTGCAGAACGCGAAAAAGTGGAGATTCGCAAATACAACATCATTTACGACGTAGTTGATGACATCAAGGCTGCAATGGAAGGCCTTCTTGCACCGGATCTTAAAGAAGAAACTATCGGCACCGCGGAAGTGCGGGAAACCTTCAAGGTACCCAAGATCGGTATTATTGCAGGCTGTTACGTGCTTGATGGAAAGATTCGGCGGAATGCAAGTGTTCATGTAATTCGTGACGGAATAGAGCTCTTCACGGGTAAAATATCTTCACTGAAGCGCTTTAAGGATGACGCCCGTGAGGTTGATGCCGGCTACGAATGCGGTATCGGCGTTGAAAACTTTAATGATCTGAAAGTTGGAGACCAGTTAGAGGCGTTCGAAATAAAGAAGATCGCAAAGAAGCTGTAAGCCATATGAGTAAATTTCGATTGCAGCGCGTGGAAAGCCTGGTAAAGGAAGAATTGGGCGCGCTCATCCTGCGCGGGGAAGTCAAAGACCCCCGCGTGGATGAGCTGGTAGTCATTTCCGGTGTTACCGTTTCCAAGGATCTTGAATACGCGAAGGTACGCGTTTCCGGCTTTCTTCCTCACCAGAGGCTTCAGAAAGCAGTTGATGGCCTGAATCATGCTGCAGGGTTCATTCAGGCCAGGCTGGGGAAACGTCTGAAGTTCCGGGCTACCCCAAAACTGACGTTCCTGGTGGATCACAGCATTGAAGAAGGGTTTGAAATTACACAATCCATGAAGGATATACTTCCATAGCACATGGCCCCGCACGGTCTGGTACTTCTCAACAAGAAACCGGGTCTTACCTCGTTTCAGGCGCTTGGCCCAATCAAGCGGGCTACCGGTACGCGAAAGGTAGGGCATGCCGGCACGCTGGACAAGTTTGCCGGTGGGTTGATGGCGCTCCTGGTAGGGCCGTATACCCGCCTTGTTCCGCTGTTTGCCGAGCTTGATAAGGCGTACCGCGCACATTTTACGTTTGGGCTTGAGACAGACACGCTTGATCCGGAAGGCGAAGTTGTCAATAGGGGTGGGGTTCCGGCAAGGTCGGTAATAGAGGAAACGCTTGGTCGTTTCCGCGGTAAAATCACCCAGACGCCGCCGGAGTACTCTGCGGTGCACGTGGAAGGAAGACGGGCATACCGAATGGCCCGGGCGGGTGAAGTGGTGGTAATGCCGTCTCGCATTGTTGACGTATCAACGTTTTCGCTTGAGGAGTATCTGCCGCCAGAAGCGACATTTCGCATCAGGTGTTCCAAGGGAACCTATGTGCGTTCACTCGCTCGTGACCTTGGTCGTGCCTGCGGCTCTGCGGCCTATGTGTCTGGACTCCGGCGTACCGCCATTGGGACATTTACGCTCGACGAAGCGGTGGACCTTGAAGCATTTGACCCGGAAAGAGATATCATCCCGGCACATGAGTTTATTCCTCGCCTGCCGGGAGTCGGCGTGGGAGTGGTACTGGAGAACGCGGTAGCACGCGTACAAAACGGCGTTCCGTTTCAGGATTCGTTCCTGGACGCCCCGCCGCCAGGAGAAGCACGTATTATGGCGCTTTTCAGCAGGGAAGATGATCTTTTGGCGGTGGTGGAGCGGCGCGAGAGTGACTACCAATATCGGCTTGTGGTGGCGGGTGCTTCGTGAAGGTATTTGGGTGGGACGATGTGACCGGCGGTGCGTTGTCTCATTTAGGTGCGGTTTCACTTACCATGGGGGTGTTTGACGGCGTGCACCGTGGCCACCAGTATCTTGTGGAACGGGTGTTGCACACCGTCCCGGATAGCGTCCGTGCAGTGCTGACCTTCCGGCAACATCCCGTGTCGGTCCTCAGGCCGACGCAGTTCCGCGGAAACGTGTTGAGTCTTCGCCAGAAACTTGAGAAGCTTGATCGTACCGGCCTTGAGGTCGGTATCGTAATAGATTTTACAAAAGAGTTTTCCATGATGCCGGGGGCTGAGTTCCTGGGACAGCTTGAAGATCATGTGAGACTCAGATATGTGGTTGTGGGAGAAAATTTCCACTGCGGACACGATATGGATACGGTCTCGGAGGAAGTGAGGCATTTCTTTGCAGGGAAAGGGGTCAGGGTTGACATTGCCACCCCTGTCGTTGATAATGAAATGCCAGTCAGTAGCACCCGAATCCGGGAGGCCATTCGGTCTGGCCGTATCCGGGAAGCGGGGCGCATGCTCGGAGAGGCGTTTGCGCTTGATCTCAGGGGCGTGAAGGCTCGGCGCAAGGATGACCGTTGGATTGTTCCGCGGGAAGCCGTATCGCAATTGGTACCGCAGGCAGGCTCTTACGCAGTGCGCTTGCGCGGGAATGGCAATAAATCAACGTCGCGGCTTACAGTCGGGGCGGCGGAGCTTGCCTGGCAAGACTCCAGTAACAGTACCATAGAAATAATAGAATTCGTTGGGGATACAGACGAATAAGGAGCAAGAAATGTCCGTTAGCAAGGATGAAAAAGCACAAATTGTAACTTCCTACGGTGAGAGTGCAAAGGATACCGGTAATACAGAGGTTCAAATTGCACTTCTTACCCGGCGCATAGAAGATCTTACCGAGCATTTCAAAACTCACAAGAAAGACCACAATTCCCGGCGCGGGCTTTTAAAGCTTGTCGGTCAGCGGCGGCGGCTTCTGCGCTATCTTCAAAACAATGAGCTGGAACGCTACCGGGAGCTCATTGCAAAGCTGGGTCTGAGAAAGTAATACCCCGGTTGCGTAATACGTGAAGGATAAGTAATGCACAGAGTAACACTGAAAGTTGGGGAACATGACCTGATCCTGGAATCGGGCAGAATGGCAAAACAGGCAAATGGCGCAGTCTTTGCCACGTATGCCGGAACGGCGGTACTGGCCACGGTATGTTGTTCAGATAAGCCGGTAGAAGGACTGGACTACGTTCCGCTTCAGGTAGAATACAATGAGAAATACTATGCTGCCGGGAAGATACCCGGCGGTTTTATTAAGAGGGAAACGAGGCCAAAGGACAAGGAAATTCTTGTCTCCCGGTTAATCGACCGTCCCATTAGGCCGCTCTTCTCCAAGAGTTTCAAGCGGGACATTCAGGTTGTCCCCACGGTCATATCGGCGGACCAGATTCACACGCCGGACGTTGTGGCCATGGTTGCCGCCTCCGCGGCGGTGCACAGCTCTGATATTCCGTTCGACGGTCCCATTGGCGCGGTTCGGGTCTCTTCTGTACATGGCACGCTGGTCATTAATCCCACGTTCGAGCAAATAGAAGAAAGTGAGCTGGATATAGTTGTTGCGGGAACTTCGGACGGCATTACCATGGTTGAAGGTGGCGCCGGTCAGGTGAGTGAAGAGCTGCTGCTTGAGGCAATTGAGTTTGCCCGCGCTCCTATTGCGGACTTGTGCCGTGCACAGGAAGAACTCCGGGAAGCAATTGGAAGAGAAAAACTAACGCTTGTCGAAGGTGAAGAACAACTTTCGGCACGTAGCGAAATTGAAAAGCATTTGCGGCCGCTGCTTGGAGAAGCATGCTTTGTAAAGGGCAAGATGAAGCGCAGCGCAGCCATCAAGAAGGTTGTGGCGGATACGCTGGAACACTTCCGGGAGGAAATTCCCGAGGAAGAGGAGAAGGCGTTTTATCATCTTGCGGAAAATCTTGAGCAGAGCATTGTCCGCAACTCAATCATTGAACAGAAAGTGCGAACGGACGGCCGTGGACCTGAAGACATCAGGCCAATTGCGTGCGAGGTGGACATCTTACAGCGTACTCACGGTTCCGCGCTCTTTACGCGGGGAGAGACACAGGCGCTGGCGGTCACCACCCTCGGTACTGTCTATGATGAGCAAATTATGGATGACATTGAAGGTGATCGCAGGGAGCATTTCCTGCTCCATTACAATTTCCCGCCGTACTCTGTTGGCGAAACCGGGCGGCTTGGTACCGGGCGCCGTGAAATTGGCCACGGTCACCTTGCTCACCGCGCCCTTGAGGCGGTGATTCCTGACAAGGCTGATTTCCCTTATACCATTCGCGTTGTAAGTGAAGTTCTGGAATCAAATGGTTCATCTTCAATGGCTACAGTCTGCGGGGGTAGCTTAAGTTTGATGAACGCAGGTATTCCCGTTGTAAAACCCGTTGCCGGTATAGCCATGGGGCTGGTCCAGGAAGGGGATGATACCGTGGTTCTCTCTGATATTCTTGGTGAGGAAGACCACCTCGGAGATATGGACTTCAAGGTAGCCGGAACTGACAACGGCATTACGGCCTTTCAGATGGATATTAAGATCAAGAACGTTACGCCGGAAATTATGAAAGTCGCGCTTGAACAGGCGCGAAAAGGCCGGATGCACATTCTGTCCAAAATGGCGGAGGCCATTGCTTCACCGCGAGATGATCTGTCTGAGTACGCTCCTCGCATCATTACCTTCAAGGTGAGTCCGGACAAGATTGGGCTCCTTATTGGACCGGGCGGAAAGACGATAAAGAGCATCAGTGAACGCTATGATGTAAATACCAATATCAATGACGACGGCACTGTAACCATTTACTGTAAGGAAAAGAAGGGCGGTGAGGAAGCCAAAGAGGCGTTTGAAAAGCTGCTCGAAGAGCCGGAAGTAGGCAAGACCTATGATGGTGTTGTTCGCCGGGTTGTGGACTTTGGCGCATTCATTGAGTTCCTTCCCGGAAAGGAAGGAT
>Ga0209918_1000421_pt1 | contig 28310 bp, 18 predicted proteins | sample SalPonD_shore_MG_FD_185712 | JGI IMG/M metagenome (GOLD analysis project Ga0209918, IMG submission 185712) | Salt pond soil microbial communities from South San Francisco under conditions of wetland restoration - Salt Pond MetaG... | ecosystem: Environmental > Aquatic > Marine > Intertidal zone... | reverse complement strand
TATTCCTGTGGTCCGGCTTCATCGCAAGCCTGTTGGTGCTGGTGGCATCCGCCTGGCTGCGCCGAAGCCTGCCCCGGCTGCAGCGCCAATTCAGGGAGCGTCACGACCAGGCGGCGGCGCACGCCGCGCAGCCGGCCGCGCCGAAGCCCGCCGCCCCGGCACCCGCGCCGGCCAGGCCCAGGGGACCGAGCCTGGACCCGCACCTGTTCCGTGCCTATGACATCCGTGGCGTGGTGGGTGAGTCCCTGACCCCGGAGACGGCCCGGTTGATAGGGCGCGCCATCGGGTCGGAGGCCGTCGAGCGCAAGGTCGAGTCCATCGCCGTGGCCCGGGACGGGCGGCTGTCCGGTCCCGATCTCCTTAAGGCCCTGAGCGACGGGCTTGCGGCAACCGGACTCGAAGTGGTGGACGTGGGCGCCGTGCCCACGCCGGTGCTCTACTTCGCCACCTACCAGCTTCGCACCCACAGCGGTGTGATGGTCACCGGCAGCCATAATCCGCCGGACTACAACGGCTTCAAGATCGTGCTTGCCGACGAGACCCTGGCCGAGCAGGCCATCCGGGGGCTGCGCGAGCGCATCGAGGAAGGCAGGCTCAAGCGCGGAGAGGGCAGCCGCAGGACCGCGATCGTCCGTGACGATTATATCGAGAGGATCGCCGGCGACATCCAGCTGCAAAGGCCCCTCAAGGTGGTGGTGGACGCCGGAAACGGCATTGCCGGCGACATCGCCCCGGAGCTGATGAAGGCCATCGGCGCTGAGGTGGTGCCGCTTTACTGCGAGGTGGACGGCGAGTTCCCCAACCATCACCCGGATCCGAGCGACCCCGGGAACCTGGAGGATCTGATCCAGGCCGTGCGCGACAACCAGGCGGACCTGGGTCTGGCCTTCGACGGCGACGGGGACCGGCTGGGCGTGGTGACGCCTTCGGGGCAGATCATCTACCCGGACCGCATCATGATGCTTTTCGCCCGCGACGTGCTGACCCGCAACCCGGGAGCCGTGATCCTTTTCGACGTGAAGTGCAGTGCCAGGTTGGCCAATGAGATCGTGGATTGCGGGGGCAGCCCGGTGATGTGGAAGACCGGGCACTCGCTTATCAAGGCCAAGCTCAAGGAGACCGGCGCGCTGTTGGCCGGGGAGATGAGCGGGCATTTCTTTTTCACCGAGCGCTGGTACGGGTTCGACGATGGGCTTTACTCCGCCTGCCGCCTGCTGGAAATCCTCGCCGCGGAGGCGGGCGAGCCGGGAGAGGTGCTGGAGGGACTGCCCGCGGGCGTCAGCACGCCGGAACTCAAGGTGAAGACGGAGGAGGGCGAGAACTTCCGGATTCTCGAGGATTTCAGGGAGCAGGCGTCATTCGACGATGCGCGCCTGACAACCATCGACGGGGTGCGCGCCGATTTTCCGGATGGCTGGGGGCTGGTGCGCTGTTCCAACACGACGCCCTCGCTGGTATTGCGCTTCGAGGGTGACGACGAGGCGGCGCTAAGCCGCATCCAGGAACAATTCCGGCGCCAGTTGCTGGCCGTGAAGCCGGACCTGGAGTTGCCGTTCTGAAGCAGGGGGATCGGTTGATTTGGGAGGGCCCGTACGGGCCCGGTGCCCGCTATCGGCCCCTTCCGGGACCTCCCACAACTGGAGGCTGGGCGCCTAGCGCTGCTCCTGGCCCTTGTCCTCGTCGCCGGTGAGCTCCTTGAAACGGGCGATGTCCTGCTCGTACTCGGCGAACACCGTGGCCTGCTCGGCGCGCTTCTGCTCGATGTAATCCCGGCGTTCCTGGATCTTGGCGCGGGCCTCGTGCATGTTGGATACCAGCGAATCCGGCACTTCGCGCCCGGTGCGCTGCATGTCGCCGGCCCGGTGCACGTATTCCCGCAAGCGGTTCCGGTAGCTGTCCTGGGCGGCTCGAGTCATGTCCACGGTGCGCTGCAGGGCGCTGATTTCCTGGTCGCGGGCCCGCTCGATGTCCGCCACGGAGCCGTAGGCGTTGGTGAGCAGGGTGTCGCGCTGGTGTTGTTCCTCCTTCTGCTGGCGCGCCTCCGCCTCGGCCCTGGCCTTCTTGCGCGCCTCCGCCAGCTGCTCGGGCGTGGGCGCGGCCTGTACGGACTCCACGGGAATGCCCTGCGCATTGAGCTGCTGGCGGGCCTGGTTGGCGTATTCGGGCGGAATCTGGTCCGAGTAGTGCACCTTGCCCTCGTTGTCCACCCAGCGATAGAGCTTGCCGCCCTTGGGGGCGGCGGCGACGGCGGAAGCGAGGGCGAGAGCCGTGATGGTGATTAGCAATCTCATGGCGTCTTGCTGGTCCTGGGATGGCCCGATGTTATCAGGCCCCGAAGCGTTCCCGGTAGGAACGCATCGACGCCAGGGTTTCCCCGTATTCAGGCCGTTCGGAGAGCCAGGTCACCAGGTCGTCCAGGCGCGCGATGGGCACCACCGGCAGGCCCTCGGCCTCGGCCAGCTCGTCCACCGCGGAGCGCTCGCCGGCGCCGCGTTCCTGGCGGTCCAGGGCGATCAGCAGCGCGACGGGGCTGGCGCCGGCGTCGCGGATCAGGGCCAGGGACTCTCGCGCCGCGGTGCCCGCCGAAATCACGTCGTCCACGATCACCACGCGGCCCGCGAGCGGCGCGCCCACCAGGTGGCCGCCCTCGCCATGGTCCTTGGCTTCCTTGCGGTTGAACGCCCAGGGCACGTCCCGGCCGTGATGTTCGGCGAGTGCCGCGGCAGTGGCGCAGGCCAGCGGTATGCCCTTGTAGGCGGGGCCGAACAGCATGTCGAAGCCGATGCCGCTGGCCAGCAGCGCCTCCGCGTAGCAACGGCCCAGCCCGGCCAGGGAAGCACCGGTGCAGAATGCGCCGGCGTTGAAGAAGTAGGGGCTGCGCCTGCCCGATTTCAGGGTGAACTCGCCGAAGCGAAGCGCTTCCACCTCGACGGCAAGCTCGATCAGCCTTTGCCGGTAGTCTTTCACCATGCACTCCCCGTTGGCGCGGCGCCATTGTAGCCCGTGATAGCGTGCCGGGCGGCTGGTACGCTCTTGGCGGGACGATTAAGCTGCATCTTTCTCGGAATTGCTCATCGCGGTTTATCGGCAGCGAGGGGCAGAGGTGCGGCAGCGCCTGTCGAGAACGCTGCAGGTACGTCCCTGTAAGCTCCGGCGCCGCCATCCCTGGCGACGACGGTCTCGCCAGGCCCCACCGCCCCGTGATATCGCTGGACCAATGGGTGGACGCGATGTGCTTGAGGGACCGTCGGCGGCCCGGACGGCCGCCGTCGAGCCCCCAGGGATGGGTTTACGGCGTGTCCCGCAAGCACATCGCGTTCGCCCGTTTTCATGCCCCGCTCCCGCAATTCCGCGATGATCCGTTACGAACCGCATCGAGCACAAAGGAACACATGAGAGTCATCACACTGAACTGCAACGGCGTACGCGCCGCCGCCCGGAAGGGCTTCTTCGAGTGGCTTCCCGAACAGGACGCCGACGTGGTCTGCCTGCAGGAGACCAAGGCGCAGGCGCACCAGCTCGACCCCGCCGTGTTCTACCCGCAGGGTTACCACGTCTTCTACCACGATGCCGAGAAGAAGGGGTACTCGGGCGTGGCCGTGTACTCGCGCCGGGAGCCGCAGCGGGTCATCTACGGGCTGGGATGGCCCGAAATGGACGCCGAGGCGCGCTACCTGCAGCTGGATTTCCCCGAGCTCACCGTGGCCTCTCTCTACCTGCCCTCGGGCAGCTCCAGTGAAGAACGCCAGGAGGTGAAATACGCGTTCATGGACCGGTTCCTGCCGTTCATGCGCAAGCTGAGGCGACAGGGGCGCCCCGTGATCGTGTGCGGGGACTGGAACATCGCCCACAGGGAGATAGATCTCAAGAACTGGCGCTCCAACCAGAAGAACTCAGGGTTCCTGCCCGAGGAGCGCGCCTGGATGGACCGGGTTTTCGGCAAGGTTGGCTGGGTGGACGCCTTCCGCCAGGTCAACGGGGAGCCGGAACAATACACCTGGTGGTCGAACCGGGGCCGGGCCTGGGACAACAACACCGGGTGGCGCATCGACTACCACGTGGTCACGCCCGACCTGAAGGACGCGGTGCGCGCGGCGGACATCTACACGGACCAACGGTTCTCCGATCACGCACCGCTGATCATGGACTACGAGTTGGGCGATTGAGCCCCGTCGTCAGGCCGTTGATTCCTCGGCGTCGTCGCCCTGGCCCCAGCCCGGCTTGGACGCTGCGTAGTTGAGCATACCCCGCACCCAGGGCAGAAGCGCGTAGGCGGGCAGTGCCAGCGCCACGGTGATGGCGAAGAACGGCCCGTAGCCCAGGGACTCGGCCCCGTAGCCTCCAAGCCAGCCCGCCACCGAGCGGCTCAGGGTGAAAATTGACGACAGCACCGCGAATTCCGTGGCCGCGCGGCGCTTGTCCACGATGCCCATCAGGAAGGCGAGAAACGCGCCGGTGCCCAGCCCCTGGGTCCATGACTCGAAGCCGCTGGCCGTGTACATGGCCACCCGGTGGGCGAGCTCCGGGTGGAAGGAGGGATCCCCGTAGGGGAACCAGAAGGCCAGTGCCGTGTAGCCCAGGTTGGACAGCGCCTGGAACAGTCCCAGGATCCACAGGCCGTGGAAAATGCCCACCCGGTCCGTGAACCAGCCGCCCATCAGCCCGCCGACGATGGAAAGCCCGATCCCGACGTTCACCGATACCAGCCCGATCTCCGCCGGCGTGAAACCGGAGTCCACCCAGAAGGGCTTGACCATGAATCCCATGGTGGTGTCGGCCAGCTTGAAGGTGAGGATGAACACCATCACCGGCAGGATGTAGGGCCGCTCGAGCATTTCCAGGAATGCGCCCAGGATCGGACCCGGCGGCGCGCGCTCGCCGGGGCGCCGGCGCTCCAGCCAGCCCATGAAAACCCCCGCGGCGATCAGCGCGAACGCCAGGTACGGGTGCCTGAGCGCGCCCGCGAGCAGTCCCGCCACCAGCGCCAGCGCCGTGCCCAGCGCCAGGGGCCGCGAGGCGAAGGCCTTGAGCTCCTCGCCCGGAGAGCTCAGCCCCTGGTCCGGGCGTTCCCGCTCCGGGGGCGCCGTGAGGCAGACGAAACCCGAGGCCACCAGGATCAGGGCCACCCCCAGATACACTCCGGACCAGCCCACCATGCCCTGCAACATGAGCAGCGCGCCGGTGGCCAGGAGCCCCACCCGGTAGAAGCTGATGCGAAGCCCGTTGGCCAGGCCCAGCTCGCGCTTGTTGAGGAGCTCGATGGTGTAGCCGTCGATGGCGATGTCGTTGGTGGCGGAGAGCAGCGTGAAGGCCCCGATGGCCACCCAGATCCAGGGGCTCATCTGCGCATCCATGGCGAGCCCCAGCATCAGGGCGCCCATCAGAAGGTCCACCCCGAACATCCAGCGGCGGTGATGGCGGAAATAATCCACCGCCGGGGCCCACAGGAACTTGATGCTCCAGGCCAGCCCCAGCAGGCTCAGGAAACCGATGTCGGAGAGATTGACGCCCTGCTGGCGGAAGTGGACCGGCAGGATCTCGTAGAACACGCCCAGCGGGAATCCCTGGGCGAAATACAGAACACCCACCCAGAAGAACTTGCTGCGCCAGATCGGGGGAACACGCATGGCGCGGCATGATAGCAGTCAGCGGGCAGGTGGAAGGTTGGAGGGGGAGGAGCGGGGTTGGGCGCGACCCCGTGACCCGCTCACCGACCCTTCATAGGAGCCCGCGAGTGGGGGCGCTTCTCCAGGCCGCAATGGGGCGCCCCGAGCCCTGGTTGACAACTACCGCAAGGGGGGGGGTAATCTCGCAAATACATTATACCTTCAGAGTTTAAATACGCTAATTGTCCGGTGGCGCTTCATCGAATGAAGGGGGTAAGCATGAAACCATCCGTGCATTTAATCGGGCTGCTGACAATGCTTGTGGCTTGTCCGCAGCCTGGCCTGTCCTACGGCTTCGACGACTCCGGCCTCGTCGGTGCTGGCGTCAAGACCAGTTATTATTCCCTCAGCGAGGGGACTTCCAGCAACCCACTGACAATCACTAACCCGTGTCTCTGGCCGAGCGGCGCGGTTAACGGCTGCCCGTCCGGACCCAGCAGTTACAGCCAGAGCAATGCCTGGTGGAGCGGCATCTACGCTTTTCAGACGAGCGACTATTGGGTGCTGGACATGAACAACGAGACCCCTGCCTTCGACAGCCGCAATCCAGGTCCGCCCCACGCATCGCTTGATAGCGGGGGACGACATGATTGGTATACGAACACTGACGATCGGCAGTCTGATGTTGACGGCGGCCGCGATGGCTGCTCCACCTCTGCCACAGCCGCCTCAGCCGCCAGCGGACGAAATCGTACACAGCGCCCAGGCCATCCAGAAAAAGCTGATCGACAATTGCATGGCGAAGCCGGACTGCCGCGCTTCGCTGTTAAGCGACGATTCATACGCAAATGGCAAAATGCCCCCCTACAACCCGGCCACCGCGGCGCACAGCTGGGAAGAGGTGCGGCGCGGGGCGGGCCCGGGCGGCTGATCGATCCAGGGAGGTGCGGATGATGAAAAGGGCGTGGATTACGGCGGCGTCTTTGCTGGCCATTTGGTCGAGTGCGGCGTCAAGCGCGGTGTTTGACATTCCGGATGGCGACGTCCAAGCGCTCAACGATGCCATCCTGGCGGCGAACGGAAACGGCGAGGGAGACGTTATCAACCTTGCGCCAGCAGGGCGGTACAGTCCTGAGAATTTTCCAGACGGTGATGAAGGCTGTGATGCAAGTTCGCGCGGCACGCTACTATCCATCATGAGTCGGATCATAATCAACGGGCGCGGCGCGGTCATTGATGGCATTCGCAACTTTCACAGGCCATTCTGCGTGGACGTGGCTGGTGACTTGACGCTAACTGACTTGCGCCTGACGGATTTTGTAAACGAAGGGCCACTGGAGGGGTCGAATACTGTGGGCGGCGTGATGATTATTCGCGGTAAGGCCCAATTGCAAAATGTGACTATTGACAAAGTCGTTGCTGACGCCTTTAACGGGCTGTCCCTTGGCGGGGCAATTTTCAACGACACCACGGGGATGCTGCAGCTTCAAAATGTGACGATCACGGACGTGACCATCGTACCCGCCTTTCCGGGCGGTGGGCGCGGTGCGCTTGCATCGTCCGGTGAAATGACCGTGATCAACTCCATCCTGACAGGCAATTCTGGGGGTACCGCCACTCAGGGCAATAGTGGAGGCACGGCGGGGATTTGGGTCAATGGCGCGACGACACTGGTCAATACCATCGTGGCCGGAAACGACGGCGACGACTGTGCCTTTGTGGGCACCGGGGCCAAGCTGATTTCCCTCGGCCACAACATCGATGGGGACGGTACTTGTGGGCTGGATCAGCCCACGGATCAACCGGAAACCGATCCTGAGCTGGGCACCTTCGGCGATCACGGCGGGCCGATCCCCACCATCGCCCTGGAGCCCGACAGCCCGGCAATCGGGGCGGCGGAGGACCTGCACTGCCCGCCGGTGGACGCGCGGGGTTTCGTGCGTGCCACCGGGCCGCGGTTCGACTGCGACATCGGGCCGTTCCAGTTGGACGCCAAGGCACACGACATCGAGCCGGCGCTGACCGCATCGTGGTTTTTCCTGCCCCAGAGCGGGCATGGCTTCAACGTGGAGGTGTTGGGGCCGGACCGCAACCAGGTGCTGGCGTATTGGTATACCTACGACGCCGAGGGCAACCCGATCTGGCTGCAGGGGGTGGGCGATATCCAGGGCAACCGCAGCGCCATGGCGCTTTACCGGTACGAGGGCATGCGCTTCGGGGAGTTCGATCCGGGGACGAAGGAGGCCCACGTCTGGGGCACGTTGAGCCTGTATTTCCGGTCGTGCCAGCGAGGGGCTGCCACGTGGCAGCCGCTGGACCCGGCATTGCCGGCGGGCGGCATTCCGCTGAGCCGTCTGAGCATCGTGCAGGGCCTGGACTGCGGCGGGTAAACCGCGTCGGGCCCGTCCGGGCCCTCAAACAGCAACATGCGGACCGCGCAAATCTGCCATAGCGGGCGTCCCCGGTAAGGACCGAGTCGAGGGGCGAGATTTCGTGAGATCCTGCGCCTCCAGTCCCCTGCTCAGCGCTGGCCGAAACGCGGCGCGTCTTTCTCCAGGTAGGCCAGTTCCCCGTCGCTGGACTCGCGGCCCAGGATGGCGTTGCGGTGGGGGAAGCGTCCAAAGCGCTCGATGATGTCGCGGTGCTCTTCCGCGTAATCGAGGAACCATTCAAATGTTTCCTGCTGGTCCGGGTTGCGTTCCACCAGGCCGCGGAACTGCTGCACCGACAGCCGCTGGGTGGCCCGGTCCTCGGCGTGCTGCAGCGGCATGTAGAAGAACACCTGTTCCACTGCGGACAGGGACAGCTCCATGCCCGTGGCGATGCCGGCGAGCGTCAGGGCGGCGGCATGGGGGTCCGTTGCAAACGCCCTGGGCGTTCCCCGGTACAGATTGCGCGGCAACTGGTCCAGCAACAGGATCAGGGCGAGCCGCGCCTCCGGCTCGTCCTGCCAGGCCAGCAATTCACCGGCGGCGGCCTGGCGGACCAGTTCCCCGTAGCGCTCCCCGAGGCGCGCGTCCCTGGCCTTGTCCGGGCCGAACCAGAACCCGGAACGCGCCCTGATTTGCCCGGGGTCGCGGCGGGTTTCCCCGAACCAGTCCTCCAGCAGACGCGGGATTCGCTCCATGGTCACGTTCGGCAGCCGTTCAGGATGCCCCGTTTATACTCGATCCACGGTCCAAATGCAGGAGTTTCGACCATGTTGCGTTGGTTGCCGGCCGCCCTGGCAATGGCGGCGTTGAGCTTTGCGTCCGGGGCCCTGGGGGTGTTCACCGCCGCCGACCTGGTGGTGGGGGACCGCACGCCCCCGAAGCTCCGGGCCTGGGAATTCATGGACCTGACGGGTAATCCGCCGCTGTACTCGAGCAAGACCGTGCGCGGCGATGACCGCAACGGGGCCGCCTTCTACACCCTGGTGCCGCCGGGGGAATCCGGCCCGGCCGCCCCGCTGGGCTCGGCCATACGCCAGGAAGGTTCCGGCGGGGCGGTGGGCGCCACCCTGTACGCGGAGAACGAGGGCGAGGGCGGCGCCGTGTGGGGGCTGAACAGCATCGCCTCGACCTACAACGGCAACCCGGCCGTGGGCATGGAGGTGAACGGCATCAACCGGTCCGGCCATTACGGCCTGGTGCGCGGAGTGGACATCGTGAACGCCGGCAATGCCCCCACGGAGTACGCGTTGGGTATTACGACCAGCGCCTCCCAGCCAAAGGGCAAGCCCCGTTACGGCATCATGCTGGCCGGGCCGCGTTCCGGTTACACCGGCGTGGCGCCGGCCTCGCGCACGGGCATTCTCATCGAGCACATCGATTCCGGGGAGGCCCTGCAGATCGCCGCCGGTGATTTCATAACCCTGGACGGCGCGAAGGGCAGGATCCGCATGCGCTACAACCCGCAGAAGGAGCGTATCGAGTTCTTTAACGGCCAACGGCTGGCGCACACGATCCCGATGTAGACGGAGGTGGCCTCCGGTACATGGCGGGCCGGGATTTCCGTTGCACTCAGTGCAAAGGAACGCCTGGGATGAATTCCTCCTGACCGCCCTTTGGGAAAGGGCGGCTCCGCCATGCCATTTTCAAGGTTCATCGCGGCATTCCGGGGCTTCAAGCGGCACTTTCCAGGCCAGAGTGGACAGAGGTGCGGCGGGTCCTGTCGAGAACGCCGTGAATACCTCCCTGTAGGCTCCGACGCCGCCGTCCTGGCGGCGACGGTCTCGCCAGGACCCGCCGCACCCCCGCCTTTCGAGTGCGCCATACAGAGCGGGTGCGCGAGGTCCGAATTCGGGACCGTCTGCAGCAGGGACGCTGCAGTCGAGCCCCCAGGGATGGGTCCACGGCGTGTCCCGAAGCCGGACCTCGCTCATCCCCCATCACTCCCGGAATTCCGCGATGAGCCTTTTTCAAAGGGGATCGACGCGCGCAGCGCGGCGAGGGGATACCTGACCCCTCTTCCTCCATGTGCCGCTTATCCCGGGTAGACCGCCCCCAGCACTCGCGGCCCCGCGGCGCCGGTGACCGAGGGCAGGTTGCCCGGGCGTCCGGCGAGCGTCTCCCGGGCCAGCCATGCGAATCCGGCGGCCTCCACCCATTCCGGCGCCAGTCCGTGGTCCCCGCTGGTGGCCATCCGGGTGCCCTCCAGGCGTTCCCGCAGGCGCTCCAACAGCAGGCCGTTCCGCGCACCGCCGCCGCAACAGACCAGTACCTCGGGCCGGAAACCGGCCCGCTCCAGCGCCTGGGCCACGGACTCCACCGTCAGCATCACCAGCGTGGCGGCCACGTCCGTGGCTTCCAGCTTCGTCCCGGCCAGCATCCCGTCCAGCCACTGCCCGCCGAAATGCTGGGTACCCGTGCTCTTGGGGGGGGGCAGGAGGAAATAGGGATCGTCGAGCATCTTCCGGAGCAGCGCCGGGTCGGTGGATCCGGTCGCCGCCCAGGCGCCGTCCTCGTCGTACGCCCGCTCCTGGTTGCGCCGCGTCCAGTTGTCCAGCAGGCAGTTCGCCGGGCCGGTGTCGAAACCCGTGACCGGCGCCTTCGCGTCCGCGGGCAGCAGGGTCAGATTCGCGATTCCGCCCAGGTTGAGTACCGCCACTTCCCGGTCCGCCTGCCGGAACACTGCGTCGTGGAAGGCACACATCAACGGCGCGCCGTGGCCGCCGGCGGCGATGTCGCGGCGCCGAAAGTCCGCCACGGTGGTGATCCCCGTGCGCTCGGCGATGCGGTTCGGGTCGCCGAGCTGGACCGAATAGCCCAGCGATGCATCGTGGGCGATAGTCTGCCCGTGGCTGCCGATGGCCTTCACATCCAAGGGGGCGATGCCGGTCCGCTCAAGCAGGGTCTCGGTCGCCAATGCGAAATGTTCGCCCAGCCTGGCGTCCAGGGCCCCGAACCCGTCGGCGCTGAGCCGCTCGTTCGGATCGGCGGCCCGGCGCACCGAGCGCAGCAGGTCTTCCGGGTAGGGCAGTGAATGGCTGGCGCGGAGCCTGACGGCGTCACCGTCGAGGGCCACCAGCACGGCGTCCACGCCGTCCAGGCTGGTGCCGGAGATCAGGCCGATGAAGAGATCGCTCAAGGGGCTTTGTTTGTTGCTTCGGGATCGGGGCGAACGAACCTGAGTCCTGTCAGCGCGCCAGGCGCGCCAGCATGGTCTTCGCGTGCAGGATGTCCAGGCGCGCCACCAGCGGCGCCGCGGCTTGCCTGAATTCCGGCAGCTCGGACTTCGCCAGGGACGGTGCCGGCGGCAGCTCCACCTTCAGCGGGTCGCGTACCTTGCCGTCCACGTGGAATTCGTAGTGCACGTGCGGCCCGGTGGCCGTGCCGGTCATGCCCACGTAGCCGATGACCTGGCCCTGGTGTACGTGCGCGCCGGCCTTGATGCCGCGCGCATACTTGGACATGTGCCCGTAGAGGGTTTCGAAACGCCCGGCATGCTCGATGATCACGCAGTTGCCGTAACCCCCGTACCAGCTCGCCCGCTTGATGCGCCCGTCGCCGGTGGCGATGATCGGCGTGCCCCGGTCCGCGGCATAGTCCACGCCCTCGTGGGGGCGTCGATACCCCAGGGTCGGGTGCAGCCTGTTCATGTTGAAGCGCGAGCTGATGCGGCGGAAGTCCACGGGGGTGCGCAGGAACTGCTTGCGCATGTTGTGGCCATCCGGGGTGTAGTACTCCGCCCGGCCGTCGCCCTTGTCGTAGCGCACCGCGGTGATGTTCTCGCCCCGGTTGATGAAAGTGGCGGCCAGCACCTCGCCGTCACGCAGCTTCTTGCCGTCCCGGTAGAGCTCCTGGTAGATCAGGAAGAAGCGGTCGCCGGCGCGGATGTCGTAAACGAAGTCAATGTCCCAGCCGAAAATGTGGGCGAGCTCCATGGTCAGGGCGTCGGACAGGTCGGCCTGCTTGGCGGCCGCGTACAGCGAATCGTCGATCACGCCGCTGGCCTGGGCGATGCGCGTCTCGATGGGCCGGTCGATGACCCGGCTGGCGAACGTGTCCTCCTGCCGGTCCACCTGCACCAGGTGGGCCTCGTCCAGTTCGAACTGCAACGCGGCCAGGTTCCCGTCGTCGTCCAGGTCGAGCTTGAGCTGCTCGCCGGGCTTCAGGTCGCGCAGCCTGGCGGTATCGTCATTGAGATAGACCACGTGATGCACCGTGACGGGCCCCAGGCCCTGGCGTCCGAAGATCGAGGCCAGCGTGTCCCCGGGCCGGACCGTGACGGTCTTCCAGTCGTGGGACACCGGGCTCGCGGCGGGTTCATCGGTGGGGATGGGTTTGCCCGTGCCCGAATCCGCGACGGACGACATGGTCGCCCCGGTGGGCGCCCGATCGTCCGCGGGCGGCAGCGCCAGCGGCTGGTTGCGCGTCGCGCTGGCCCCGGCCACGTCGTCCGCCGGTGCCTCGTCGCCGGGCCATGCCAGGAAACCACCCAGGGCCAGCACGGCGATAGCGCCAAGCCACAGCCAGTGGCGCGACGGCCTGCGGGCGGTATTGTGCGGCCGGAACAGCTTGTAATCTCGGGGGATGAACGGCCGGTAAGCCACGGAAAATCCTCAAATTTTGTTCGACAACCTTAGCCGGGGCGGGGGGCGGCGTCAATCTCCGCGTGCGCACTCGCGCCGCCGATGCCATGGAAAGGCCGGCGCCGGATGGCGGATAATGCCCCGCCTGTTTTCACGCTGCCCGATATAACCATGACAGACGTTGCCAAGGCGCTGGCCGAGCTGGAGCGAGGCGCGGACGAGATCCTGCGCCGGGAGGAACTGGCGGAGCGCCTGAAGGCGGGCCGTCCGCTCAGGATCAAGGCCGGCTTCGATCCCACCGCGCCGGACCTGCATCTGGGCCACACGGTGCTCATCAACAAGATGCGCCAGTTCCAGGACCTGGGGCACGAGGTGATTTTCCTGATTGGGGATTTCACCGGCCGCATCGGCGACCCCTCCGGCCGCAGCGCGATCCGCAAGCCCCTCACGGAAGCCGAGGTGAAGGCCAACGCCCGCACCTACGAGGAACAGATCTACAAGATCCTGGACCCGGAACGCACGGTCATCGAGTTCAATTCCAGGTGGTTCTCGAAAATGGATGCCGGCGACATGGTGGAGCTGGCCTCGCTCTATACCGTGGCGCGGATGCTCGAGCGCGACGACTTCCACAAGCGTTACGGGGCAAACCAGCCCATAGCGGTGCACGAGTTCCTCTACCCGCTGGTCCAGGGGTATGACTCCGTGGCCCTGAAGGCGGACGTGGAGCTGGGCGGCACCGACCAGAAGTTCAACCTGCTGGTGGGACGCCACCTGCAGGAACACTTCGGCCAGAAGCCCCAGGTGGTGCTCACCATGCCGCTGCTGGAGGGCCTGGATGGCGTGCAGAAGATGTCCAAGTCCCTGGACAACTACATCGGCATCACCGAGCCGCCGGCGGAAATGTTCGGCAAGCTCATGTCGGTCTCCGACAAGCTCATGTGGCGCTATTTCGAGCTGCTCAGCCTGCGCCCGCTCGCCGAGCTGCAGGGTTTGAAGGATCGCGCGCGCGCCGGCGCGAACCCCCGGGACCTCAAGTTCGGGCTGGCGGAGGAGATCGTGGACCGCTTCCACGGCGCCGGGGCCGGCGAGAGGGAAAAGGCCGCCTTCATCGAGCGCTTCCAGAAGGGTGCCCTGCCCGACGACATGCCGGAGGTGACGGTGCCCGCGCCGGGCGGCAAGCTGGGCATAGCAAGCCTGTTGAAGGGGGCCGGGCTGGTGCCTTCAACCTCGGAGGCCTTCCGCATGCTCAAGCAGGGGGCAGTGAAGCTGGACGGCGAGCGGGTCACCGACCGCAACCTGGAACTCCCGGCAGGAGCCGAGCACGTGGTCCAGGTGGGCAAGCGGCGGATCGCGCGGGTGTCAATCAAGTAAAAGCAAAAAAGGTGGGCACGCCAAGCCGCTAAAGCCGCCAAGAGAAAAATTCTTCACGCAGAGACGCAGAGGCGCGGAGGAAAAATTCTTCGCGCCAAGGCGCAAAGGTGCGAGGAAGGATTGTTGTAGGAGCGCCCGGAAGGGCACGATCTCTGCCCGACGCTACGGTAGCTTTTCAAAAGGAGCTCACGCCAAGCCGCCAGCGTCGCCAGGGCCGCCAAGGGAGGCGGCCTCCCAGACCTGCCTGGGGCCGGGTAGGCACCGTGCCCGTACCGATTGCGGTGTGCCCCGGGGCGGGGGCGGCGGGAACGAAGCTCGAGGCGGGTCCCGAACCGGGAGACTGTTTCCGGGCATTTACGGGCTGGCGAGTCTTGGCGCTCTTTGCGCCTTGGCGTGAGACCATTGTGCCTCGGCCCCCGAAAACCTATTGACGCCCCCGGACCCGCCTGTATAATGCGCCTCCTTTGCCGGTGCCCGCCCAGCGGGAATCGGGGTCAGGCGAAAAGCTTGACCGGCCAGCCGGCTCCCGGACATAATATCCGGCCCGCCGGGCGAAACGCCCGGGCGGGAGTATTTTTTCGCTCTTTGACAATACGGTCAGGTAACTTGTGTGGGACCTTGCGCCGGTCAACGGCACCTGCAAGGAACTGCAACAAGCACCCAAGCCTTGCTTGGGATCGCTCTTTGCAAAAGCTATTGGTTCCCTCGGGAACCGAAAACTTTAAACTGAAGAGTTTGATCCTGGCTCAGATTGAACGCTGGCGGCATGCCTAACACATGCAAGTCGAACGGTAACGCGGGGAGCTTGCTCCCTGGCGACGAGTGGCGGACGGGTGAGTAACGCGTGGGAATCTGCCCAGAAGCGGGGGACAACCCGGGGAAACTCGGGCTAATACCGCATACCCTCTACGGAGGAAAGCTGGGGACCCTTCGGGGCCTGGCGCTTTTGGATGAGCCCACGTCCGATTAGCTTGTTGGTGGGGTAAAGGCCCACCAAGGCGACGATCGGTAGCTGGTCTGAGAGGACGATCAGCCACACCGGAACTGAGACACGGTCCGGACTCCTACGGGAGGCAGCAGTGGGGAATATTGGACAATGGGGGCAACCCTGATCCAGCAATGCCGCGTGTGTGAAGAAGGCCTGCGGGTTGTAAAGCACTTTCGGCTGGGAAGAAAAGCGGCGGGTTAATAACCCGATCGTCTTGACGTTACCAGCAGAAGAAGCACCGGCTAACTCCGTGCCAGCAGCCGCGGTAATACGGAGGGTGCGAGCGTTAATCGGAATTACTGGGCGTAAAGCGTGCGTAGGCGGTCCGTTAAGTCGGGTGTGAAAGCCCCGGGCTTAACCTGGGAATTGCATTCGATACTGGCGGACTAGAGTGTGGCAGAGGGTAGTGGAATTCCCGGTGTAGCGGTGAAATGCGTAGATATCGGGAGGAACATCAGTGGCGAAGGCGACTGCCTGGGCCAACACTGACGCTGAGGCACGAAAGCGTGGGGAGCAAACAGGATTAGATACCCTGGTAGTCCACGCCCTAAACGATGAGAACTAGACGTTGGGCTCACTTAAGAGCTTAGTGTCGAAGCTAACGCGTTAAGTTCTCCGCCTGGGGAGTACGGCCGCAAGGTTGAAACTCAAAGGAATTGACGGGGGCCCGCACAAGCGGTGGAGCATGTGGTTTAATTCGATGCAACGCGAAGAACCTTACCTGCCCTTGACATCCTGGGAACCCTCCAGAGATGGAGGGGTGCCTTCGGGAACCCAGTGACAGGTGCTGCATGGCTGTCGTCAGCTCGTGTCGTGAGATGTTGGGTTAAGTCCCGCAACGAGCGCAACCCTTGTCCCTAGTTGCCAGCGGTTCGGCCGGGAACTCTAGGGAGACTGCCGGTGATAAACCGGAGGAAGGTGGGGATGACGTCAAGTCATCATGGCCCTTATGGGCAGGGCTACACACGTGCTACAATGGCCGGTACAAAGGGAAGCCAACCCGCAAGGGGGAGCTAATCCCAGAAAGCCGGTCGTAGTCCGGATCGGAGTCTGCAACTCGACTCCGTGAAGTAGGAATCGCTAGTAATCGTGGATCAGCAATGCCACGGTGAATACGTTCCCGGGCCTTGTACACACCGCCCGTCACACCATGGAAGTCGGCTGCACCAGAAGTCGGTAGCCTAACCTTCGGGAGGGCGCCGCCCACGGTGTGGTCGATGACTGGGGTGAAGTCGTAACAAGGTAGCCGTAGGGGAACCTGCGGCTGGATCACCTCCTTTCAAGAGTACCAAGGCGCCGCCCGGCGCGAGTTCCCACACAAGTTACCTGACTCAATCAGCTGCAAGCCGACCGGACCCACGGTGACAGGTTGCCGAGCGTCACGCTCGGACAAACGACTTGGGTCTGTAGCTCAGTTGGTCAGAGCGCACCCCTGATAAGGGTGAGGTCGGTGGTTCAAATCCACCCAGACCCACCAGATTTGCGCTGCTCGGCGTTGCGGAATTGCTCGTTGAACAACAGTCAACTTCGCAATCCCGCGCCTTGATCAGTACGAATCTGCCCTTTGAGCTAGCTCATTGGGGATTACGCAGGATTGCCGCTCGAGGACAAGGCGCGCGTCGGAGCGAGTGAGGGAGCGTACATCAGGTACGTGACCGAACGAGCGACAAGCGCAACGCAGTCATCGTGTGGCAAGACGAGTAAGACCGGGGCCATAGCTCAGCTGGGAGAGCACCTGCTTTGCAAGCAGGGGGTCGGCGGTTCGATCCCGCCTGGCTCCACCAAATCTTCCGATGGCTCCTGGTGGTCCGGGCGGCAAGTCAGGTCAGACATTTATCGTTTGACCGTGTTGTCAAACGCAGCTCTTTAACAATTTGGATCCTTGCCAAGGCGTCTGTGGGACGCGTTGCATTCGAGTACCAGCAGTTCCAACGCCCCGGAATGAATACAGCCGGATTTCGATCCGGTCCCTTCCTCGGAAGGCATTTTGGGGTTATATGGTCAAGCGACTAAGCGCACACGGTGAATGCCTAGGCGGTAGGAGGCGATGAAGGACGTGGCAGCCTGCGATAAGCCTCGGGGAGTCGGCAAACAGACTTTGATCCGGGGATTTCCGAATGGGGAAACCCAGCCGTCTTCGGACGGTTATTCCCATCTGAATCCATAGGGTGGGAAGGCTAACCCGGGGAACTGAAATATCTCAGTACCCGGAGGAACAGAAATCAACCGAGATTCCCCAAGTAGCGACGAGCGAACGGGGACCAGCCCTTAAGCTCCTTGATTCCTAGCAGAACGGTCTGGAAAGGCCGGCCATAGACGGTGATAGCCCGGTATGCAAAAGGGGTCCTGGAGTGAAATCGAGTAAGGCGGGACACGTGTTATCCTGTCTGAACATGGGGGGACCATCCTCCAAGGCTAAATACTCCCTACCGACCGATAGTGAACCAGTACCGTGAGGGAAAGGCGAAAAGAACCCCGGTGAGGGGAGTGAAATAGACCCTGAAACCGTGTGCGTACAAGCAGTCGGAGCCCGGCTTGCCGGGTGACGGCGTACCTTTTGTATTATGGGTCAGCGACTTACTTCTCAGTGGCAAGCCTAACCATCTAGGGGAGGCGAAGGGAAACCGAGTCTGAATAGGGCGAACAGTCGCTGGGAGTAGACCCGAAACCGGGCGATCTAGCCATGGCCAGGGTGAAGGTGGGGTAACACCCACTGGAGGCCCGAACCCACTAACGTTGAAAAGTTAGGGGATGAGCTGTGGCTAGGAGTGAAAGGCTAATCAAGCCCGGAGATAGCTGGTTCTCCTCGAAAGCTATTTAGGTAGTGCCTCGTGTATCACTCCCGGGGGTAGAGCACTGTTATGGCTAGGGGGCCACACCGGCTTACCAAACCATTGCAAACTCCGAATACCGGGAAGTGTGAGCACGGGAGACAGACGGCGAGTGCTAACATCCGTCGTCAAGAGGGAAACAACCCAGACCGCCAGCTAAGGTCCCAAAATCATGGCTAAGTGGAAAACGATGTGGGAAGGCGAAGACAGCCAGGAGGTTGGCTTAGAAGCAGCCATCCTTTAAAGAAAGCGTAATAGCTCACTGGTCGAGTCGGCCTGCGCGGAAGATTCAACGGGGCTCAAGCCATGTACCGAAGCTGCGGGTGCACGCTTTTGCGTGCGCGGTAGAGGAGCGTTCCGTAAGCCTGCGAAGGCATGTCCGTGAGGCGTGCTGGAGGTATCGGAAGTGCGAATGCTGACGTGAGTAACGATAAGGCAGGTGAAAAACCTGCCCGCCGAAAGTCCAAGGTTTCCTAGCGCAACGTTAATCGGCGCAGGGTGAGTCGGCCCCTAAGGTGAGGCGGAAACGCGTAGCCGATGGGAATCCGGTTAATATTCCGGAACCTGCCATGACTGCGATGGGGTGACGGAGAAGGCTAGGTCAGCCGGGCGTTGGTTGTCCCGGTTCAAGCGAGTAGGGAGTGTCTTTTGGCAAATCCGGAGACACAATCCCGAGACGTGACGACGAGTCGTCTGTTGACGGCGAAGTGATTGATGCCATGCTTCCAGGAAAATCCTCTAAGCTTCAGGTCATGGGAGACCGTACCGCAAACCGACACAGGTAGACAGGGTGAGAATCCCAAGGCGCTTGAGAGAACTCGGGTGAAGGAACTAGGCAAAATAGCACCGTAACTTCGGGAGAAGGTGCGCCCGGTCTGGTGAAGGGACTTGCTCCCTGAGCTGGGACGGGCCGCAGTGACCAGGTGGCTGCGACTGTTTATTAAAAACACAGCACTCTGCTAACTCGCAAGAGGACGTATAGGGTGTGACGCCTGCCCGGTGCCGGAAGGTTAAGTGATGGGGTTAGCTTCGGCGAAGCTCCTGATCGAAGCCCCGGTAAACGGCGGCCGTAACTATAACGGTCCTAAGGTAGCGAAATTCCTTGTCGGGTAAGTTCCGACCTGCACGAATGGCGTAACGATGGCCACACTGTCTCCACCCGAGACTCAGTGAAATCGAAATCGCAGTGAAGATGCTGCGTCCCCGCGGCAAGACGGAAAGACCCCGTGAACCTTTACTACAGCTTCACACTGAACTTTGAGTATTCTTGTGTAGGATAGGTGGGAGGCTTTGAAGCTGTGGCGCTAGCTGCAGTGGAGCCAACCTTGAAATACCACCCTGGGATACTGGAAGTTCTAACCCAGGCCCGTTATCCGGGTCGGGGACAGTGTGTGGTGGGTAGTTTGACTGGGGCGGTCTCCTCCCAAAGAGTAACGGAGGAGCGCGAAGGTGCCCTCAGCACGGTCGGAAATCGTGCGTAGAGTGTAAAGGCAGAAGGGCGCTTGACTGCAAGACCGACGGGTCGAGCAGGTGCGAAAGCAGGCCTTAGTGATCCGGTGGTTCTGTATGGAAGGGCCATCGCTCAACGGATAAAAGGTACTCCGGGGATAACAGGCTGATACCGCCCAAGAGTTCATATCGACGGCGGTGTTTGGCACCTCGATGTCGGCTCATCACATCCTGGGGCTGTAGCCGGTCCCAAGGGTATGGCTGTTCGCCATTTAAAGTGGTACGCGAGCTGGGTTTAGAACGTCGTGAGACAGTTCGGTCCCTATCTGCCGTGGGCGTTCGAGATTTGAGGGAAGCTGCTCCTAGTACGAGAGGACCGGAGTGGACGCACCTCTGGTGTTCCGGTTGTCACGCCAGTGGCACTGCCGGGTAGCTATGTGCGGAAGGGATAACCGCTGAAAGCATCTAAGCGGGAAGCCCCTCCCAAGATGAGATCTCGCTGGACCCTCGAGGTCCCTAAAGGGCCGTGGAAGACTACCACGTTGATAGGCCGGGTGTGGAAGTGCGGCAACGCATGAAGCTAACCGGTACTAATTGCCCGTGAGGCTTGACCATATAACACCCAAAATGCCTTGGGTGTTGGGCAAGCTGGATTGAAATGCGCGCGTCCCGCGCCTTGCAAGGATCCGAATAGCCCGCGTGTGTCATTGACACGCGCGGCACCTTTTCCTGGCGGCCATAGCGCACTGGAACCACCCGAACCCATACCGAACTCGGAAGTGAAACGGTGCAGCGCCGATGGTAGTACGGGGTCTCCCCGTGTGAGAGTAGGACACCGCCAGGATCCTTTCCGGACCCCGGTTGGCATTGCCAGCCGGGGTTTTTCATTTGCGCGCGGGGAAACCCCTGATTGGTCATGCAAGTTCGCCATTGGGGCGCGCCATCCCTGGCGCGAAAGGACGGTTCCGGCCGTCCGGGCCGGAACCCCGTGTGAGAGTAGGACACCGCCAGGATCCTTTCCGGACCCCAGTTGGCATTGCCAGCCGGGGTTTTTCACTTGCGCGCGGGAAAATGGCGGAGCGATATGACGTGAAAAAGCCGCCAAATGCGCCGAATACCCTCGAAAGAGCGTGCTTCCAGAAACGTGGTGGAGCGTTTGGCTCAGGCGTTGATGGCCACGAAAACGCCCATCCAGATCATGCATACCACCTGGACGGCGTAAAGGCCGAACCGGAGTGTGGCCACGGGCTCGGTTTGTTCGAACCCGACGTGCACCGTGGTCTGGACGATGCGCGCGCCCAGGAGCACCAGGGAGAGCGCATCCAGGATGGGTGCCGCGACGCCGCTGGCCAGCATGGCCACGACGATGGCCCCGTAGACGGGGAGATTTTCCACGCAGTTCATGTGCGCTCGCATGGCGCGCCGGTAGCGGGCGTCGCCCTGAACCTCGTCGGCGCGCCACTCCCTCACCGTGGCGCGTCCGGTGAGTATCCGTCGCCAGCGATAGATTCCAACGGTGACGAACAGGAACAATAACGTCCAGGCGGCGAATGCCAGCAGGACCCAGACGGGAATGTTCATGAGACCGTCCCCTTGCAGAGGCCCTTACGCCGACTTCCGGGCCACGCTCTGCTCATTGAAGAAAAAGCCCAGAAGGGCGTACCGGTAGCCTCGCGTCACGTCCACCGCCTCGTGGACCAGCGAGCACGAAAACACGATGGCGCCGCCTTGCGGCGGTTGATAGAGGTGAGGCCCGTATTCCGGGAACCGGAGCTGCCCGCCCTCGTAGCTGTCCGGTTCGTTCAGGTTGATGGTCATGGCAAAGCGCCGGTGCGCAGCATCGGGGGTGACGTTGTCGCGGTGAGGCCGGAAGTAACCGCTCTGCTCACCCCCGTAGCGCACCATCTTGAAGGGCTCGTGGCGCGTCACGCGGAAGTTGAAGCAGCGCTCGATTTCCGGCAGCACGCAGCGGCCCACCACTTCCGCGAGCCGCTTCTGGATCGTATCGTCCTCCAGGTAGAAATCGCGCCGGATCTTGGTCCCCGGGTCCGGGGCCCAGCGCTGTTCGCCGCCCTCCAGGTAAAGCACTCCCGATTCCTGCCCTCCGTCGCTCTCGAACATCCTCACGAGTTCCCGGCAGAGGTCCTCGTCCATCACCCGAGGCAGGATCAGCACCGGCGCCGGGTCACGGATGACGTGGCCAACCACGTCCCGCCCGGCGGCATAGGCGGCCTCGAACTCCTCGTCCAGGGCGGCCCGATCCGGGTCGTCCAGCCGCATGATCAGTCGCAGGTTGCGGTCCAGGAGGAAGACCTGGAGCCCCTTGCCCCGGCCGCCGGTGAGGAACTGCACGATGGCCCCGTCGTCGGCGAGCACCGTGAATGGCACCGGAAAGCGCTCGAGATACTTGCGGCATTCCGAGGGCGGCGCGTTGATCAGGCCCAGCCGGAGTGGGGATGCGTTGCCCTGGCCCTCCTGCCGCAGCCATTCGACCTGCCCCCCGGACAGGGTGCCGGGATCCGACGGCAGCACGATAAGGACCACGGGCTGACCGACGTGGAGTTCGTAGAAAATGTACGAGGTCAACGAGGCGTCATACCTCTTGAAGTTGGGCATGCGCTCGCCGGGTTGCAATCCACTCATGTCAGGAACTACCGGGCATTGTCCACATGACACGGCGAACTCTAACACCCGGGCCGTGCTAACGTTAGCCGCATGACGCCCCGGGAAGTGCCACCCAAACGCGCCGAGGACCGCGAGCTGGCTTTCCTGCGGCAGGCCCGCATGAACCCCGGCTGGCTGTTGGCCGCCATCGACGTCGTCAACGACCGCGCCGCCTTCGCACGGCTCGACGAACACGGCTATCGGCAGGCCAACTTCCTCGACCAGCGCGCCTTCGGCAGCAATTACCGGCCCGTGATCACTCGCCTCTCATCGTTGCTTGAGGCGGCGGCCGATGCCCCGGAAGCGACACCGGTCCATTTCATCTTCCATCCCGGCCACGTGGGCTCCACGCTGATCAGCAGGCTCCTGGGGGAGCTGGACCGGGTGCTTTCCCTGCGGGAGCCCGTGCCGCTGCTCGACCTGGCCGGGTTGTGGCGCGAACAGGGTACGCCACTGGCGGCACTGTCCCCGGCCGATTACCGGCGCCTGGAAGACACGGTAATCCGCCTGCTGGGGCGGCGCTTCTCGCCCGGCCAGCCGGTGATCGTCAAGGCCACCAGCGAGTGTTGCAACCTGGCGCGGAGACTGCTGTCGCACGACTCGCGAAACAGTGCGGTCTGGTGGTACGTGGACCTGGAAACCTTCCTGGCGGGCATGCTCCGCAACGACCTGCGTCGCCAGGAAACAATCGGCTTCGCGCGGGGGCGCCTGGCCGACCTGCACCGGCGTACCGGAACGGGCACGCCGGCCCTCCACGAACTGGATGCGGCGACCAAGGCCGCCGCGAACTGGCTTTCGGTGATGGCTAACCGGCTCGACGTGCCCGAAGAGGGATCGCACCGGGTCCTGGATATCCATTTCCATGACTTCCTGGCAGAGCCAGCGGGCGTGCTTGCCCGCGTCGCCGGTCACCTGGGCCTGGAAGCGGACGAAGATGCGGTGCGGCGTGTCGTGGAAAGCGACTGGATGTTCCGCTATGCGAAGTCTCCGCAGGAGCCCTTCGATGCCCACAACCGCTACCGGCAGCTCGCCGAATCCCACCAGCGCAACCGGGAAGCCATAGAGCGCGCCCTGGCCTTTGCGGATCGCCTGTGCGGCGAGCACGAGGCACTGGCGCCACTGGCGCGCCGCCTGCGACCCGGCGCCGCGCCGGCCGAACTTTCGTCGCCGGCGAGAAACCCCTAGACTTTCCCCTTTCCACTTTCCAATCGGCCACCAATTCCCCGGAGGCACACCATGATTAGACGATTCCTGCCCCTGGCCGCGCTCGCGGCCGCCCTCGCCGCCTGTGGCGGACAACAGGGTGGCGAACAGGCCACCACCGGCAAGGAAGCCGGCAACCAGCCCGCGGCGCCGGCCGCCGAAACCGCCGCCAAGCCGGCGGACGCGCGCATCGCCTACGTGCGCAAGCGCCTGGGTATCTATATGCCCGTGGAGCTCACCGCGGACCTGAGCGGTCTGAGCGACAATCAGCGCCGGATGGTCGGCAAGCTGATCGACGCGGCCAAGATCATGGACTCGCTGTTCTGGCGCCAGGCCTACGGTTCCAGGCACCGGCTGCTCCAGAACCGGATCCAGGACAAGCCAACCCGGCGCTTCGCGCGCATCAATTACGGGCCCTGGGACCGGCTGAACGGCGACAAGTCCTTCGTGAAGGGCATCGGTCCCAAGCCGCCGGGCGCCAACTTCTACCCGAAGGACATGACCAAGGCGGAGTTCGAGGACGCCAAGCTCGACGGCAAGACCTCCCAGTACACCCTGCTGCGCCGGGACGACGACGGCAAGCTCGAGGTCATCCCCTACAGCCAGGCCTTCGCGCCGCAGCTGGAGAAGGCCGCGGGCCTGCTGCGCGAGGCCGCGGCGTTGGCTGACAGCAAGGCCTTCGGCGATTACCTGAAGATGCGTGCCGACGCGTTGCTCTCCGATGACTACCGGCCCAGCGACATGGCCTGGATGGACATGAAGGACAACAGCATCGACCTGGTCTACGGGCCCATCGAGACCTACGAGGACAAGCTTTACGGCTACAAGGCCTCCTTTGAGGCCTTCGTGCTGATCAAGGACATGGCCTGGAGCGAGCGCCTTGCGCGCTTCGCCAAGTTCCTGCCCGAGTTGCAGAAAGGCCTGCCCGTGCCGGACGAGTACAAGCAGGAAAAGCCCGGTACCGACGCGGACCTGAACGCCTATGACGCGGTCTACTACGCCGGCGACGCCAACGCCGGGGCCAAGACCATCGCCATCAACCTGCCCAACGACGAGAAGGTGCAGCTCGAGAAGGGCACCCGCAGGCTGCAGCTCAAGAACGCCATGCGAGCCAAGTTCGACAGGATCCTGGTGCCCATCGCCGACAAGCTGATGGCGGCCGACCAGCGCGATCACATCACCTTCGACGCGTTCTTCCAGAACACCATGTTCCACGAGGTGGCCCACGGACTGGGAATCAAGAACACCCTGGACGGCAAGAGCACCGTGCGCGAGGCGCTCAAGGAGAATGCATCGGCCATGGAGGAGGGCAAGGCGGACATCCTGGGTCTCTACATGATCCAGAAGCTGCGCGACAAGGGCGAGATCAGCGACGGCGACATCATGGACAACTATGTCACGTTCATGGCCAGCATCTTTCGCTCGGTGCGCTTCGGCGCCTCCGACGCCCACGGCCGTGCCAACATGGCCCGCTTCAACTTCTTCAAGGAGCAGGGTGCCTTCACGCGTGATCCCGACACAGGCACCTACCGGGTCAACCGGGACGCCTTCGAGAAGGCAATGACCGCCCTGTCGCGCAAGATCCTGACCCTGCAGGGGGACGGCGACTATGAGGGTGCAAGCGATTTCCTCGGCCAGTACGGAAAGATCGGGCCCGATCTTAAGTCCGACCTGGACCGGCTCGGCGAGGACAACATCCCCGTGGACGTGATTTTCCGGCAGGGCAAGGACGTGCTCGGCCTGGGCACGGACGCGGCCGCCGCGTCCGACTGACGAATGGCGCGCCGCGCTGGCTCGAGACGAGGGTGCGCGCGGCCCGTTTTCGGGACACGCCGTGGACCCTTCCCTGGGGGCTCGACGGCGGCCGTCCAGGCCGCCGACGGTCCCGAACCCGGGCCACGCACACCCGCTGGTCGGCGCGCTACCAACGGCGGGGGCGCGGTGGGGCCTGGCGAGACCGTTGAAAACAGGATGTTTTCACCGGAGCCTACAGGGATGTATCCATGGCGTTCTCGACAGGTGCTACCGCTCCCCCGCCGGATTTGATATTGCCAGTGACCGTTGATCCGGGGTCCGGATGAGGCCCGAAAGCATCCGGCCGGCGGCACGGTCCGAATTCATGGTGCACGTCCAGGAGTCCAGGTGAGCCAACCCGCCAGCAAGCTGAAATTCACCGATCCCAGGCTCACGGCGGGAGGCGAGCCCCGCGCCCACGTGGACTTCCGGGGTCTGCGTACTTTGTGGTTCAACACCGGCACGCTGTGCAACCTGACCTGCGCAAACTGCTACATCGAGTCAAGCCCGAAAAACGACGCCCTGGTTTACCTCACCGCGGCGGAGGTAGCCGAATACCTTGACGAGATCGAGCGGCGAGGGTTGCCGACCCGTGAGATCGGTTTCACCGGGGGCGAGCCGTTCATGAACCCGGACTTCATGCCCATGCTGGCGGATACGCTGTCGCGGGGCTTCCGGACGCTGGTGCTGACCAACGCCATGCGGCCCATGGAGAAACGTGCCGGCGAACTCGAGGCGCTGCTCGAGGAATACGGCAACGGGCTCGCCATTCGCGTATCCGTGGACCACTACTCGCGCGCGATGCACGAGGAGGAGCGCGGGCGGCGGAGCTGGAAACCCATGTTGCGCGGACTCAAGTGGCTGTCCGGGAAGGGCTTCGACCTGGCCGCCGCGGGACGCACCCGCTGGGGCGAGGACGAAGGAGACCTGCGCCGGGGCTACGCGGCGCTGTTCGACCGGGAAGGCATCCGCATCGACGCACACGACCCGTCGCGGCTGGTGCTGTTCCCGGAGATGGACGAGCGCGCGGCAGTCCCCGAGATCACCACCGGCTGCTGGTCCATCCTTGGAGTGCACCCGGATGCCATCATGTGCTCGGACGCGCGCATGGTGGTCAAGCGCAAGGGCGCCGACCACCCCGTGGTGCTTGCCTGCACGCTGATCGCCTACGACGAACGGTTCGAGCTGGGCCGCACGCTGGCCGACGCCGAGCGCTCCGTATCCCTGAATCACCCGCATTGCGCCAAGTTCTGCGTGCTGGGGGGCGGCTCCTGCAGCAAGGCCTAGGGCTTGCGAGGCTCTTCCGCGAGGAGCGAGGCGACTGGTGCCGGCGGGTGTGGTGAAAAATTGTTGCGGTTACCATGGAGCCTTGTTCATTGCCGGAGCACACCATGGAGCCCGCACGCCCCGATCCCGACGACCCCAATGCGCTGACCCTGACCCTGGGCCGGGAGGAGCTGGTCATAAGCCGCCGCTACGAGGTGCTCAGCATCCTCAACGATTTCATGCTCGGGATCTGGTTCCTGGCCGGCAGCATCCTGTTCTTCTATCCCAGCGAGCAGGAGGCGGGCGTCTGGCTGTTCACCATCGGCAGCGCTCAGCTGCTGATCCGCCCCATAATCCGCCTCGGCCGCCACTTGCACCTGTATCGCCTACCAGGCGGCCAGTCCGCCTGGTAGGCGGGGTTTGTCGTGCCGGGATGCCGGCGATGCTGCTGAAACGGCTCCCCGCAGGGGCTAGAATGCCCCCGGTGTGCGTTCCCGGGAGTTGAATCCAGTGCTCGAATGTTTCAGCGGCCGCCCAGAGGCGGAGTGCGTGCCCGTCCTGCCCCTGACCCGCGAGGGCCTTCCCGAGTGGCTGGAGCGGGCAGCGCCGGAGGACCGGCGGTGGGTGGAAAGACACGGCTTCAACGCCGAGCCGGGCACTTACTGTGAAATCCCGGGAAACGATGGGTCCCGGTGCGTGCTGGTGGGCATGAAGCAGCTCTCCGCGGTGCATACCCTGGGAGCGCTACCCTACGCCTTGCCGCCGGGGGACTACCGGCTGGACGTTGACTGGGCCCGCGGCGACCTGGAGCAGTGCCTGCTGGGCTGGGCCATGGGGGCGTACCGGTTTTCCCGCTACCGCAAGTTGGAGCGGGAACCCGCACGCATGACGTTTCCCCGGGGTGTGCGGCGGCAACGCATCCGACACCTGGCGGCCGCCGTGGCCCGGGTGCGCGATCTCATCAACACTCCCACCGAGGACATGGGGCCCGCGGAGCTGGCGGCCACCGCCGCGCAGATCGCCGATGCCCACGGCGCGCGCTGCCTGCAGGTCACCGGCGACGAGCTCAAGCGGCTGGGATTTCCGGCGGTGCACGCCGTGGGGCGCGCCAGCCACCGCGAACCGCGGTTGATCGAGCTGAACTGGGGCTCCCCGGGTGCTCCAGCCGTGGCGGTAGTGGGCAAGGGCGTGTGCTTCGACACCGGGGGACTGGACATCAAGGGCGCCGACGGCATGCGCCTGATGAAAAAGGACATGGGGGGCGGTGCCCACGCCCTGGCGCTGGCCGAGCTGATCATGGTCGAGGAACTGCCGGTGAACCTGCGCATGCTGGTCCCGGCGGTGGAGAATTCCATCGGGCCTGACGCTTACCGGCCCGGCGACGTGGTGGAGACCCGCAAGGGGCTGAGCGTGGAAATCGGCAATACCGACGCCGAGGGGCGGGTGATCCTCGCCGACGCGCTCACCGCGGCCGCCGAGGCGCGCCCCGAGCTGGTGGTGGATTTCGCCACGCTGACCGGCGCCGCGCGCGTCGCCCTGGGAACCGACCTGCCCGCCCTTTACGTGAACGAGGACGGGTTCGCCGAGGGTCTGCTGGAGTCCTCTGCGCGAGTGGACGATCCCCTCTGGCGCATGCCGCTGTACCCGCCCTATGACGCCCTGCTCAACAGCCCCATCGCGGACCTGACCAATGCGCCGGCGACCCGTTTCGCGGGCTCGATTACCGCGGCGCTGTTCCTGCAGCGCTTCATGCTGGAAGGGGTGCCCTGGGCGCACATGGACGTGTATGGCTGGAACGAGCAGGACCGGCCGGGCCGTCCGCAGGGGGGCGAGGCCTTCGGCCTGCGCGCCACGTTTGATTACCTGGAGCGCCGGTACGGCGCGTGATTCGTGATGGCCATTCCCGCGAAAGCGGGAATCGGGTGAACCCTGGAAGTCAGATGACCGCGACCCCCGCTTGCCGGGCATCCATGCCCTCGCGGGGGTGAAACCAGTTTGTCATTCCCGCGAAAGCGGGAATCGGGTGAACCCTGGAAGTCAGATGACCGCGACCCCCGCTTGCCGGGCATCCATGCCCTCGCGGGGGTGAAACCAGTTTGTCATTCCCGCGAAAGCGGGAATCGGGT
>Ga0209918_1000420_pt1 | contig 28326 bp, 27 predicted proteins | sample SalPonD_shore_MG_FD_185712 | JGI IMG/M metagenome (GOLD analysis project Ga0209918, IMG submission 185712) | Salt pond soil microbial communities from South San Francisco under conditions of wetland restoration - Salt Pond MetaG... | ecosystem: Environmental > Aquatic > Marine > Intertidal zone... | reverse complement strand
TCTGGTAGCGAGAAAGACATAGCCCGCGAAGAACGCGATACCCAACGCGAGGAGCGAGACCGGGCTGTCCAGGCCCGCGGCCCGCAGATAAGGCAGGGCCGCGACGGCCCCGACCAGCAGGGCGCCGCTCAGCGCCGCCAATGCCAGGCGCCGGCGCTTGAAATCCGCCTTCACCCTGGCCTGGTAGTGAGGGCTTTGCAGTTTCAGCCCGATCTTGACCAGGATGCGCTGCTCCTGCTCCAGGCGCAGCATGTGCCGGGTCGCGACCGCCTCCCGGCCCGAGCGCGTGCCGAAGGTGAGGATGGCGACATCGCGCAGGCCGGCCCAGACACCCGGGCCACCGCAGGGCGAACGGCGCCGTGAGCCCGGGTTGCCGGCCGATACCGGCCCGTCCTCGCCTTGCGCCCGCGGCGGCTCGCCAGCCGGCACGCCCCGGCTCGGCTGACCGCGCCGGTCGGTGTCCAGGCCCCCCTCCACCCGTTTTCGAGCCGCTGTCGGCGTGCGTTGCGAGCGCCACCGGCCGTCCAGGCCCGCCGACGCCTCGCCGGGTCGCTCCGACCAACCCTCGGGGCGGCCGTTTCCGCCCCCGGTCCCTGGTTCATCTGGAGTCACGATTCCCTATCCTCCCTTGGCACCGCAGTGGCTTTGCTCAGCGGGCGAGCCGTCCCCCTGGCCGGCGCAGTGCACCGGACAAAGGCGCGAGACGAATCACGCCACGGACAATCCGGGGCGACCAGATCCGTTCATCGGCCGCCGGGGCGGGCCGGAACGAACGGGCCCATCCGGGCGTGCCTGCCCGGACGGTACCGAAACGCTTGAGTTCGAGGACTGCAATGCTCCCTTGCATGACATCTCCCGGGCGGCGCCCCGAAGAGCGGGACGCGTTTTTGCCTGTTTCCAATATAGCGCAGCCGCGGCCCCAGGCAAACAACCACCGCCCGTCCAGGCTAGCACGCCCGGCGGGGCGCCGGGGACGGGCAAATGGCGTAAACGTGACGCAGGTACGGGGCGAGAGCGGTCCCGCCGGACCGCCTAGCCGGCGCGCTGCCAGGCGATCCCCGCATCCAGGGCCCCGGCCTCGGCCGGGGGCGGTTCCGCCACCTTGAGCGTCACCAGTTCCTCGGCGCTGGTCGGGTGGATAGCCACCGTGTTGTCGAAGTCGGCCTTGGTCGCGCCCATCCTGACGGCCACCGCGAAGCCCTGGAGCATCTCGTCGACGTTGTCGCCGATGAGGTGGATACCGACCACGCGCTCGTTCGCACCGGCGCAGACCAGCTTCATGGCCGTCGCCGAACCGCGTTCGCTCAAGGCATAGCGCATCGGCGTAAAACGGGTCAGGTAGACCGTCACCTCGGCCCCGTAGCGCTCGCGGGCCTGCGCTTCGGTCAGGCCGACCGCGGCCGCCGGCGGATGGGAGAACACCACGCTGGGCACGTTTTCGTAGTCCAGGCGCCGCTCGGGCCGATCGGCGAACAGGCGCTCGGCCAGACGCCGGCCCGCGGCGATGGCCACCGGCGTCAGCGGGAACTGACCGGTGACGTCACCCACGGCATAAATGCCCGGCACGTTGGTGTTCTGGAAGGCGTCGACCGGCACGACCCCGTTGGCGCGGGCGGCCACCCCGGCCGCCGCCAAGCCCAGGCCCTGCGTGTCGGGCGCCCGGCCGACCGCCCAGATGACGCGGTCGTAGCCCGCCAGGCGCTCACCGTCGGCCCCGTCCACCGCGATACCGCGTTCGGTACTCGCCAAGCCGGCCACCCGGAACCCGAGGCGCAGGTCGATGCCCTGGCGGCGTATCTCCTCGCCCAGCACCTCGCCGATCATCGGGTCGAAGCGCTCCAGCACACGCGGCTCGAGCGCGACCAGGGAGACCTCCGAGCCCAGGGCGCGCAGCATGCCGCTGAGTTCCACGCCGATGTAACCGCCGCCGATCACGGCGACCCGCCGCGGCTGCTCGTCGAGTTCGAAAAAGCCGTCGGAGGTGATACCCAGCTCCGCGCCCGGCACCGGCGGCACGATGGGCCGCCCACCGGTGGCAATGACGATGTGCTCGGCACTGTAGCGCCGCCCGTCGACCTCCAGGGTATGCGCGTCGGCGAACCGGGCATGGCCCTCGATGCGCTCGATGCCGCGCTCCACGACACGGCGGTCCCAGTAGGCGTTGATATTGGCGATATACGCGCGCCGGCCCTCGACCAGCCGCGGCCAGTCGGTCGCCCCGCGCGTGAGGGGCACACCGAAGCCGGCGGCGTCCTCGGCGCCGTGGGCCAGTTGCGCGGCGTACCACATGACCTTCTTCGGCACGCAGCCGTTGTTCACGCAGGTCCCGCCCAGGCGGGCCGCCTCGACCATGGCCACGCGCGCGCCGAGCTCGGCGGCCTGTTCGGCCACGGCCAGACCGCCGCTGCCGCCGCCGATGGTGATCAAGTCGTAGTGCTGCGTTTGCATGTCTGTGTCCTCTGTAAAAAAGCGGACCCGCCGAGGCGGGTCCGCTGTCGGCTCCAGTTGTCGCTACAGACGCAGGCGGCTCAGGCGGCCTTATCCCTGGCCAGATACCGCTCCAAGTCCTCGGAGCCGCCGATGCGCTCACCGTTGATGAACACCTGGGGCACCATCGCCTCGCCGGCGACCGCGCGCAGCGTCACCTCGGCGTAGTCGCGGTTGAGCACCAGCTCGTCGTAGGCCATGCCCTGCTCGCGCAGCATCTGCTTGGCGCGCTCGCAGTAGGGGCAGCCCTCGCGGGTGAACACCGTGACGTTGGCCGGCTTGGGCGCCTCCGGGGCGATGTAGGCGAGCATGGTGTCGGCATCGGAGACCTCGAAGGGGTCGCCCGGCTCGTCCGGCTCGATGAACATCTTCTCGATCACCCCGTCCTTGACCAGCATCGAGTAGCGCCAGGAGCGATCGCCGAAGCCCAGGTCGTTCTTGGGCACCAGCATGCCCATGCCGCGGGTGAAGTCGCCGTTGCCGTCGGGCAGGAAGGTGAGCTTGTCGGCGTGCTCGGCCTCCTGCCAGGCGTTCATGACGAAGGCATCGTTCACCGAGAGGCACACGACGTCGTCGACGCCCTGGCGTTTGAGCGCGTCGGCGAGCTGGTTGTAGCGCGGCACGTGCGTCGACGAGCAGGTCGGGGTGAACGCGCCCGGCAGGGCGAATACCACGACCGTCTTGCCCTTGAACACCTCGTCGGTGCTCACGTCGACCCAGTCCGAACCCTGGCGGGTGCGGAAGACGACCTCGGGAATTTTCTGTCCTTCACGATTCTCGAACATGTATATCTCTCCTTCAGGTTTGCGGGGCGGGCCGGCGGCCCGCTTGATTCCCAACGTTGATTTCGATGACGGGGTCTATTATCTGGATCGACAATATATCCGTGAAATCGTTTGTTTTTATTGGATTGATTGTCAGGGCCGATGGTTCAGGCCGCAGCGAACGTGTCCGGGAATCGACGCCGGTCCGGCCTCAGCGGGCAGGTTCGGGGGGCTGGCGGGGCGGCTCGCCGGCCTATGGGCGGGGCGGGCGCTTTGCCTGGGCCATGTCGCGCGGGGCGTCACCGGTGCCCAGCGCCTGCACGGTGTTGGGCAGGTGTTCGCGGATCACATCGGCGAAGGCCTCCAGGGCGCCGCGCCGCGGAAAGCTGTGGCGGAACACCAGCGAGACGCGCCGGTGGGCGTTGGCCACCGCCGGCAGCGGGCGGGCGACGATGCCGCTGTCGGTCGTCCACGAGCCGCGCATGGCCAGAGCCGGCACCAGGGTACAACCAAAGCCCGCGCCCACCAGCTGCAGCAGGGTCTCCAGACTGGCCGCGCGCAGGTCGGCCATCTCGCCCTGGCTGCGGCGCTCGCTCATATGGCAGACCTCCATCGCCTGCTGGGCCAGGCAGTGTCCCTCGGAGAGCAGCAGCAGCTCGGCGCCGTTGAGGTCGGCCTGGGTGATCTCCTCCTTCGTATAGAAGGGGTGGCTGCGCGGGTAGGCGATCCAGAAGGGCTCTTCGAACAGCGCGATGCTCTCCAGGTCGGGCTCCTCGACCGGGGTGGCCAGCAGGGCGGCGTCGATCTGGTGGCCGCGCAGGCGCTCGAGCAGATTGTCGGTCAGCTCCTCGGTCAGCACCAGACGCATCTGCGGGTGCTGCTCGCGCAGCGGGATCAGGATCAGCGGCATGAGATAGGGGCTGAGCGTGGGAATCGCCCCGATGCGCAGCGGGCCGGCCAGCGGGTCCTGCTGGGCCTGGGCGAGCTGCTCGATGGCATCGACCTGCTCCATGACCTGGCGGGCGTGAACCAGGATCGCCTCGCCGATGGCGGTGACCTCCACCGAGCGGCTGGTGCGCTCGAAGATCGCCACCCCCAACTCCTCTTCGAGCTTCTTGATCTGACCGCTCAGCGTCGGCTGGCTGACGAAGCAGCGCTCGGCCGCCCGGCCGAAGTGCCGGGTCTCGGCCACGGAGACGATGTACTCGAGGTCGCGGATATTCATGAGTCAATTAATAGGAAGCAGCGATAATGATATTACGAACAAACGATTTCATATATCAATAGCCGCGTCCCATCGCGACCTAGGATGGCCTCGTCCTGTCCATCAGACAGAAAATCCCGGCCGCCCTCGCGCCGGACCGTTTGGCCGGTGCCGCCTCGGGCCCGACCGCCCTAGCGACCGGGCGCGTGTTTGGTCAGGAGTCGATCCAACTGATCGGCGAAGGCCTTGCGGTCGGCCTGACTCATCGCCGCCGGCCCGCCCGTATTGATGCCACTGGAGCGCAGGGTGTCCATGAAGTCCCGCATGTTGAGCCGATCGCGGATGTTGTCCGGCGTGAACAGCTCGCCGCGCGGGCTGAGCGCGTGACCGCCCTTGTCGATCGCCTCGGCCGCCAGGGGGATGTCGGCCGTGATGACCAGATCGCCGGCGCTCATGCGCTCGACGATCACCTTGTCGGCCACATCGAAGCCGCCGGCGACCCGCACCGACTTGATCAGCCGCGAGGGCGGCGTGCGCAAGGCCTGGTTGGCCACCAGGGTAAGCTCGGTTTGCGTGCGCTCGGCGGCCCGGAACAGGACCTCCTTGATCGGCCCCGGACAGGCGTCCGCATCCACCCAGATTTTCATGGTGCACCACTCTCGACGAATAAAAGCACGGCGATAATATCACTCCTGCAATGCAAGTCCTTGCCTGATTCGCCCCCCAATCAGTGGTCCGCCACGAGCTTCAAGGCCAGCGAGGGAAACATCGCCCCGTGCGATATATCATCTCGTCCCGCGGGACATGCGCTTCATAGCATGCGTGCGCCTTCGCACTGACCGGTCGGTCGTACAAGTCGGAGCAGCCCAGCCTTTGCAAGCTGCCCACGCGAACACCGAGACCGCGGCGCACACAGACGACCCCCTATGGGTGTATTTGAAATGCGTGGCCCGTTGGATCGCCGCGTACTGCCCCGGGCGCGAGGCCTGGAAGACGATGTCGCCGTCGCGCCGCGGTGGTGAAATCCCCCGGCCTCGAACCCGAGCCGCTTGACCGGACATCCCGACGTTGATTCAGATCAATTGTAATTTCCGCCTCGCTGGTCTAAAACTCGATCGTCAGCCAGGATTACTTGTAATCCCGGCGGGACACAGCACGCCAAGAGGGGCCGACCGTCCCCTCCCGACCGCACCGGCAGGTCGATGCCTGTCCCGTCCCAACGCGGGATTTCCGCCCGGCCGCAAGCGCAAGGCACCCTGCACTCCAAGGATCCGCCGCGCTTCGCCAACGTTCGCTTGTTGTCCATGGAGGCCAACGACATGCATGTGGACACGCCGACCAGCGAACAAGCTTCGATCGCCGCTGGCATCCAAGCGGCCCGTATGGGCGATGTGGCCAAGCTGCGCGCCTGGCTGCGCGAATCGAACAATCCGAATGACTACGACGCCGACGGCTGGACGCCATTGCTGTGGGCGTCCGCCCGCGGCCATGCCGAAGCGGTGGACCTGCTGCTCGACGCCGGCGCCGACATGGCTCAGGGACACCGCCAATCGCAGGCCCTGCCGGTGCACATGGCCGGTCACTCCGGCGATGTCGCCTGCGCCAAGGCCCTGCTCGAGCGTCGACCCGACCATCTCGATGCGGTGTGGGACCTGAACGGCCACACCGTCCTGCTGCAGGCGGTCTTTTACGACCACCAGGCGCTTGCGGACTTTCTGGTGAAGCTCGGTGCGGACACGTCCATTACCACCGCACGGGGCTTGGGGCCCATGGAGCTGGCCGCCCAGTTCCAGAACGAGAAGATGATGTCCATCCTCCGTCCCTACGACACACCGGCCGAAGCCAAGGCCCGCTACTACGAAACCTTTCTCAAGCGTATTGCCCCGGTCGTTCCCGAAGCCCAGCGGCCCGCCCAGCAACTGAGCGATCGCCTGGTCCACGTCATTGAAAGCGGCATCAAGCAGGCCGCCACCGACACGGGGGCCGTGCAAACCACGCTCCATACGGTGGGCGAGCTGGTCGAACGGGACAAGGCCGATGTCAACCGCCTGGGCGGCGCATTGCAGCAGCCCCCCCTGGTGGTCACGGTGACCGGCAATAACGGCTTTCCGCCCAATCCGGCGGTGGCCGATCTGCGTAGCAAATTGGCAACGTATCTCTTGGAACATGGCGCCGATCCGGCGCTGCATGAAGAACACCCCATGGGTGCCCAGGCGATCATCCGCGCTGCCGTATTCAATCACCTGGGCATTCTCAAGATGTGCGCCAATTATATGACCGCCCAACAGCTCGCCGATGCCATCAACGAGATCCCCGTGGTCAACGGACTGACCGCCCTGCACGACACCGTGCTGCGCGCCTCGACGGCCGCCCCCGCGCAGTTCGAAGGCTACTTGGAACAGGCACGTTGGTTCGTCGCCCATGGCGGTCGCAGCGATATGGAGGACTTCTCGGGTCGCACACAGCGCGCCATCGCCGAGCACACCCAGGAGCCGGACGTACGCCGCCGGCTATTGGAGGCCCTAACCCCATAACGTGAGGGCTCGGCGACCAATGCCTCGCCAGCCATTCCACTATCCACTGGAGGACCGTCAATGGAATCCAACGGCGAACGACGTCCCAACCGCCTCAAGCGTGATCTGGCCGCCGGCAAGGTCTGCCTGGGCGCGACGATTACGATCAACAGCCCCGTCGTGGCCGAGCTGCTCTCCCATCTCGGATTCGACTGGCTGTGGTTCGAGATGGAGCACTCCGCGCTCAGTTTCGACGACGTACTTACGATGCTGCAGACCACCAACGGCGCCGACATGAGCACGGTGGTTCGTGTCCCCTGGAATGACAAGACCATGATAAAGCGAGTGCTGGATACGGGGCCCGAGGGCGTCATCCTGCCCTTGGTCAACAGCCGCGCCGAGGCCGAAGCCGCGGTTCGCGCCATGAAATACCCACCGTGGGGCGAGCGCGGTGCGGGGCTGTCCCGCGCGCAGTGTTATGGCCTGCACATGGGCGAATACATGGAGACCGCCAATGAGGAGGTCACGACCATCCTCATGATCGAACATGTCGAGGCGGTACGAAACATCGATGAGATCCTGGCCGTCAAGGGCGTGGACTCCGTCATGGTCGGCGCCCTCGATCTCTCCGGCAGCATGGGAAAGCTCGGACAGACCGGCGACAGGGAGGTCGAAGACGCGGTCCAAACCGTCCTCGCCGCCAGTAAGCGTGCCGGTGTCCCGTGCGGAATTATCACCGTCTCGCCCGATCAGGCCATCGACCGGATCAAGCAGGGATTCACCAACATCATCCTGGGGATCGATGTGCTGTTCCTGCTGGGCGCCGCACAGGGGGCCTTGCAGCAGGTCCGACAAGCCGCTCAGTAACGCGCGAGGTCAGTCGGCATGCCCCCAAGGGAACGGGCGCACGTTCAGCAACGCAAAATCACAAGAGAGACATCATGGCCACGCCCCTATTCACTCATTCCGACACGGTCGCCGGCTATATCAAGGGGGCCGATGTCGCGGCCCTCCATTTCGACCTCGTGACAAGCGATGGCAAGGAGTTTTGCGTCCACCTCACTTCGACCACCTCGGCGCGAATCATACACAATCTCGGCGAAGATTATCAGGACTGTACCGCGCGCCTGCGCGAGCTACTCAAGCCCGGTCAGCTGGTGTACGCCTACGGCGTATTCTACCCGCAGAAGGACGAGCTCGAGTTCGAGGCCGAATGGTTGGTGTTTCCCGGCGATAGCGTCGACGTCTACCGCCATGAAGAGCCGGACTGGTGGATCAGGCAACTCGATTCCATCGCCGGGTGCTACATGCGTTGGCAGTTCGACGCGCCACCGAACTCCGTAGACTTTCGCAATTACCGCACCATTCTCCACCTGGCAGGCACCAAGAAGGGCAGCTATCTGCAGGAGACCGATACCATATCCCGCCTCGTCTACGGGCTCGCCTCGGCCTACATGCTCACCGGCAACGAATCCTATCTGGAGGGCGCCGAGCGTGGCACCGAGTATCTGCGCCAGCATGTGCGCTTTTACGACCCGGATGAAGAGCTCGTTTACTGGTATCACGGAATCCAGATCGTCGGCGATCGTGAGCACAAGCTGCTCACGTCCGAGTTCGGCGATGACTACGATTCCATCCCCATGTACGAACAGATCTACGCGCTGGCCGGTCCAACCCAGACCTATCGCCTCACGGGGGACCCCCGGATTCTCTATGACATCGAAAAGACGATGGAACTGTTCGACAAGTACTACAAGGACAACGATCAGGGCGGCTATTTCTCGCACGTCGACCCGATTACCCTCGACCCGCGATCCCCTACCCTGGACAAGGGCAACAACCGCGCCAGGAAGAACTGGAACTCGGTCGGCGACCATGCGCCGGCCTATCTGATCAACCTGTGGCTCGCCACCGGCGAGGATCGCTATCTGGATTTCCTCGCGGATACCGCCGACACCATCTGTGCGCACTTTCCCGATGATGAGCACTCGCCCTTTGTCCAGGAGCGTTTCTTCGAGGACTGGAGCCCGGACAGGACCTGGAACTGGCAGCAGGATCGGGCCGTCATCGGCCATAACCTCAAGATCGCCTGGAACCTCACCCGCATCAATCATGCCAAACCGAACGATGCCTATACGGCCCTGGCGCAAAAGATCGCTCGCGCGATGCCGCCCCTGGGCTCGGATCAGACGCGGGGCGGTTGGTACGACGTGGTGGAACGCACCCTGAAAAACGACGAAGAAACGCACCGGTTCGCCTGGCACGACCGCAAGGCCTGGTGGCAGCAGGAACAAGCGATACTCGCCTATCTGATCCTGCACGGTTCGCTCGGCGGCGAAGAGTTCCAGAAGCACGGACGCCAGGCCGCCGCCTTCTACAACGCCTTCTTCCTGGACCATGACGACGGCGCCATCTATTTCAACGTATTGGCCAATGGCCTGCCCTATCTGCTGGGTAACGAACGCCTCAAGGGCAGCCACTCCATGAGCGCCTACCACTCCTCCGAGCTGTGCTTTCTGAGCGCCATTTATCTCAATCTGCTCACCCACAAACGGCCCATGGACTTCTACTTCCGGCCGCGCCCCGAAGGCTTCCCGAGGCGCGTGCTGAGGGTGGCACCCGATATCCTGCCCGCCGGCTCCGTGGAGTTGACGGCGGTGGAGATAGACGGCCGTCCCTATTCCGATTTCGACCGAAACCGGATGTTCATTCAGCTGCCGGAATCACGTCAGGACCTTCGCGTGCGCGTTACCCTGGCGCCGGTGAGATAAGCGCCGGTCTCGCCCGAGCGCAGCGAAAGCGGAACAACGCCAATGGCCTTGAAGATAGATATCGGAACGGAACAAGGGGTAACGGTGGTGACGCTCGTCGGCGCCGTCGATGGAAATACCGCCCCCGAGGCACAAGCCGCCATACTGCCGTTGATGGAGTCCCAACCATCCGTGGTGCTGGATATGGCCGATGTGGAATACCTCTCCAGCGCCGGCCTGCGTACGCTCCTGCTCCTGTATCGCCAGGCCGCGGCTCGCGACGGCAAAGTGGCAATCGCCGGCCTGCGCGAGTCCATCAAGGACACCATGGCGGTTACGGGTTTCCTGAATTTCTTCCTTGTCCAAGACGACCTCGCGACCGCCGTGGCCGCCATCACCAAGGGCTGACATGGAGACCCGAATCGACTTCTACCCAACCCATCAACACGCAGGATATAAGCTGCGTGCGGGTAAGCATTTTCCTTTCGGAGCGAGTCTGGTACCCGGCGGAGTCAATTTTTCCATTTTCTCCCGCCATGCCACGGCAAGCACTCTGGTACTGTACAACAAGCGCGCCTCCACCCCGCTCGTCGAAATTCCGTTTCCAGACGCCTTTCGCATCGGGAACACCTGGGCCATGGTGGTGTTCGATCTCGATTATGAAACCATCGAGTACGGCTACCGCATGGCCGGCCCGTGGGACCCGATCGCAGGTCACCGGTTCGATCCAAGCAAGGTCCTCCTCGACCCCTACGCCAAGGCCGTCGGCGGCCGGGATGTCTGGGGAACCCCGCCCGACTGGTCACAAGCCTTCCCGCATCGGGGCCGCCTCGTATTCGAGGATTTCGACTGGGAAGATGACCGCCCCCTGGAGACACCTGTAGAAGACCTGATTATCTACGAGGCGCACATTCGCAGCTTCACCGCACACCCGTCTTCCCGTGTGAAATTTCCCGGCACCTTCGCCGGGCTGATGGAAAAGATCGATTATCTGCAGTCCCTGGGCATTAACTGCATCGAACTGATGCCGGTCTTCGAGTTCGATGAATTCGAAAACAGTCGTCCAAGCCCGCTCGAAGGCGAGACACTGTATAACTATTGGGGCTATTCCACTGTCGGATTCTTTGCGCCCAAAGCGGGCTATGCCGCCACGGGCGCACTGGGAATGCAGGTCGACGAGTTCAAGAATCTCGTAAAACAACTGCACAAAGCGGGCATCGAGGTTATCCTGGATGTGGTCTTCAACCATACCGCCGAAGGTAACGAGCTGGGCTCCACCATTTCCTTCCGTGGATTGGACAACCAGACCTATTACATGCTGACCCCAGAGGGCTATTACTACAACTTCAGCGGCTGCGGCAACACCCTCAATTGCAATAACCCAGTCGTTCGCAACATGGTGCTCGATTGTCTGCGCTACTGGGCCGCGGAATATCACATCGACGGTTTCCGTTTCGACCTTGCCGCCATCCTCGGGCGCGACCCCCGGGGCGCGCCTCTACCCAATCCGCCCTTGTTGGAGAGCCTCGCCTACGATCCGATACTGGGAAAATGCAAACTTATCGCAGAGGCCTGGGACGCCGGCGGTCTGTATCAGGTCGGCTCGTTCCCCGCCTACGGGCGTTGGGCGGAATGGAACGGCAAGTACCGCGATGATCTGCGCCGCTTTCTGAAAGGCGACATGGGCATGGTCGGCCCGCTTGCGCAGCGCCTGCAAGGCTCGCCCGACCTCTACGGCGGCGGCCGCGGCCCCACGGCCTCCGTCAACTTCATCACCTGCCATGACGGATTCACCCTCTATGACATGGTCTCGTACAACGACAAGCATAACGAGACGAATGGCGAAGATAACCGCGATGGCGGCAACGACAATCACTCCTGGAACTGCGGGACCGAAGGCCCTACCGACGATCCCGCCATCAACGAACTGCGTCAGCGCCAACTGAAAAATGCCCTTACGCTACTTATGGTAAGCCAAGGCGTGCCGATGCTGCTGATGGGTGACGAAGTCGGCCGCACGAAGCGAGGCAACAACAACACCTACTGCCACGACAACCTCCTCAACTGGTTCGACTGGAATCTATTGGACGAGAATGCCGACTTGCTGCGCTACTGCCAGCACATCATCGCCTTCCGACGCGGTCACAAACAGCTGCGACTGGGGTATTTCGGCAACACCGTCTGGCACGGCACGCGGGCGGAGGACGCGGACTGGTCGGCGGGCTCGCGGGTCCTGGCCTTTACGCTTGATGGGCGGGACATGGGCGACGACGCCTTCATCTACGTAGCCGCCAACGCCTATTGGGATGCCTTGCCCTTTGTGCTGCCTAGCCTCCCCGTGGGAACCACGTGGCACCTGGCTGCCAACACCGGCATGGCGGCGCCGCGGGATATATCCGCACTTGGGGAGGAACCGGCTCTGGAACAGCAGGGCTCGATTCTGGTCGGCGGGCGTTCCGTGGTGGTGCTGGTCGGCCGCTGAATAGTCGAGAAAATACAAGGAGACAATGAATGGCTTTCAACGCAACGCTGGAAATGAACGGCAGTGACGCCAAGATCACCTTGAGCGGCGAGCTGGACGCGGCCGTAGCCGAGCAGTTCAAGGCGACGGTAGAAGAGGCCGCGACCCATAACCCAACGAATCTGGTGCTGTTCGTGAATAATCTCGGATTCATGGCCAGCGCCGGCTTGCGCGTCCTGGTGTTCGCAAAGCAGAAGATGGGCCAACGCGTGTCGATTTATGTGATTGGCGCTCACGGACCGGTACTGAATACTTTGCAGGTGAGCGGCTTTCACCAAGCCGTGTACTTGCAGGACAGCTATCCCGTCTGAAATGCAACCATGAACATGCAAGCATTGGCCGTTCCGGCGCAACTCGACCAATTGGCCGCCATCCGGCGCTACGTGCAGACTGCAGGCCAGGATGCCGGGCTTGACGATGAGGCCGTCTACAACCTGGCGCTCGCCGTTGACGAGCTTGCGACCAACATCATCCTGCACGGTTATCAGGAGCATGGCCTCACCGGCGAAATCTGCGTCAGGACGGTTTCCGCCGACGGCGGTCTGGCGGTCATACTGGAGGACAATGGAGTCGCCTTTGATTCCGGCGCGCGCGCCTTACCGGGCGCCGAGGAACTGAGCAAGCCGCTCGAGGAGCGGCGTATCGGCGGTCTGGGAATCTACCTGGCCATGAGCAGCGTTGACGATTTCCAATATCAGCGTGTGGGTGAAATCAATCGAAACACGCTGACCATGCGACGCAGGCGGACAAACGATGAAACCTAATACAAGCGGTCAAATGCCGACGACGCGATAGTGACGGACCGAAAGCGCGTCGAATGACGGGATGGAACGCTTTCGAGAGGATGTACAGTGGCAGAAAAAGTGCTCTATGTTTTGTCCGAGTATGGCTATTGGGGCGCCGAGCTGCTCGGCCCGCTGTCGGCGACCGACCGGGCAGGCTATCGAGCGGTATTCGCGACGCCGAGAGGCCGTCAGCCCCACGCCCTCCCGCCAAGCTATGATTCGGAATATATCGACCCGCCGCTGGGCTGCGCCGTCACGGATGCCGAGACCGCAGAGACTGTCAAGACTCTGGACGCCTCGGGGCGCCTGGAAAGCCCCCTGAACCTGAGCCAATGGGCGCCCGAGCGGCCGTACTTCAGCACGCCGGATTTCCTGCGATCCCTGGAGGCGTATTACGCCCGACGCGCCCGCCTATGGGGCGAGCTAGCCGGCTACGCCGCCCTCGTCCTGGTCGGCGGCTCCGGGCCGTTGATCGATATTGCCAACAACCAACGGGTCCATGACCTGATCCTGGGCTTTTATTCGCATGACAAGCCGATTGCCGCAATCTGCTATGGCGTCGCCCCGCTCGCCTTCGCCCGGGAGTTCGACGAACGCGAAAGCCTGATTCGGGGGAAACACGTCACTGGGCACTGCATCGAGTACGACTACAAGGACGGGACCGGGTTTCTCAACACTGACCTCAATATGGGGCCGCCGCCGTATCCTCTGGAATATGTGCTTCGCGATGCCGTGGCCCCAACGGGCCAATACCACGGGAATTTCGGGCGGCGCACGTCGGTCATCGTCGACTGGCCCTTCCTGACCGCGCGCTCCCTTCAGTGCTCGTTCGAGTTCGGTGAGCAGTTGGTCCATATGCTTACCGGCGGGCTGCGCCGGTACGGATGGTAACGACATGAATCTATCGGGCCAAAAAATCGGCATTTTCATCGAGAGCGACTACTACGAACAGGAGATCTGGTATTACAAGCTTCGTTTCGCCGAAGAGGGCATGGAGGTGCGCTTTCTGAGCCGCCTTTGGGGACAGCCGCGCTTGCAGTTCACGGGCCACGAATACCGCGTTCCCTTCGAGTGCAGCGACAGCTTTGAGGACATGTCCGACGACGAGCTGCGCAGCTATGCCGCCTTAATCGTCCCCTCGGGTATCGTCTCCGATCGCCTGCGTTATACCGACGACGTGAAACTCGTGCCGCCGGCCACCCAGCTGCTGGTGCGCGCATTCGCCGAACCGGGCCTTCTCAAAGGTATCATTTGTCATGGGATGTGGCTGACCGCGCCCGCTCCCGGCTTGGTCAAGGGTCGACGCGTCGTCGTACACAACAACCTCATCGGCGACGCCAAGGCCTATGGCGCCACCTACGTGGATGAGGACGTCGTCGTCGATGGCGATCTGGTGACCGCGCGCACGGGCGGACACTGTCACCTGTTTGCCCGACGCATTATCGACTTGTTGCGTGAGCGCGACGACGGGTAAGACCCGCACGGGTCACCGCGCCGGCTCACCGGCGACTTGAAAAACGAAGGAATGAAGATTGTGCAGCGGCGTCAATCCATACGCACGAAGATTCTCCTTGTGGCTCTGGCAATCAACGCGGTTGTTATCATCGCGTTTAGCGTGACCGCCTACCTGCTGCAAGAACGCACCTTCCTGCAGGGGGTGGACGGCAAGCTCCTGGTCGCGGCCCACAGCGTTCCTCACCTATTGCCGCCGTCCTACCACGCCGACATACGCGGCCCGAATTCCATCAGCCCGGAAGAATACGACAGGGCCCAACAGGCATTGACCCGTTATGCCCGCGCCAATGGTCTGGCCTATATATACACCTATGTCGAAGACAATGGTCAATTCTATATCGCCTCCACGAGTGCCAGCGAGCACGAACTCGCCACCCACACGGTACCTGACTTTTATCATCGCTATATGAAGCCTCCGCCGGCCATGATCGCCGCGTGGCGGACCGACACGCCCGAGACCGCCGAATACGAAGACGAATACGGCGACTTTCGGTCGATCTTCGTGCCCATGCATAGCATCAAGCCGGATGGTGCGTCCGGAACCCGGTATATCATCGGCAGCGACGTCAACGTCTCGTTTATCGATCAGCAGCTGCGCAATACCGTCTTATTGTTCGTTGGTGTTGGGCTCGCGATTTTCGCCATCGTTGGCATGGTCGGCGAACCCCTGTTGGGCCGGATGCTGAGCGCAATCGGAAGGCTCACCAACAGCACGCACGATCTCATGGAAGGCGATTTCCAACTGAGCGACGAGCACCGCGAGGCCCTGGCCAAAATGGCCCGCGGGCGCAGGGACGAGATCGGCCAACTGGCGCACGCCTTCCAGGAAATGGTCAAACGGTTGGGTACCTATATCGAAGACCTGAAGGTCGTCACTGCCGCCAAGGAGCGCATCGAAAGCGAAATGAAGATAGCGGGCGGCATCCAGCAGAGTTTTCTTCCTCAGGCCTATACCGCCCAAGCCGGTCAGGCGACGCTGGACATGCACGCCGTATTGCATCCGGCCAAGCAGGTGGGCGGGGACCTGTACGATTATTTCGATCTGGACGACGAGCACTTGTTCTTCGCCATTGGCGACGTTTCGGACAAGGGCATGCCCGCCGCGTTGTTCATGGCGGTCACTCTCACGCTGCTGCGTACCCTCATCAAGCATGAGACGACGCCTGACCGGTTACTGGACTCCACCAACCGCTTGCTCATCGAACGCAACGAGGCCAGCCAGTTCGTGACGCTGTTCTGCGGCGTGCTCAATACGCGCACGGGCGAGGTCAGCTATGCACACGGCGGGCATAATCCACCATACGTCTATTCGCCGGAGCGCAACGAACTGCGCGCCCTGACGCCGGTGAGCGGCATAGCGCTTGGCGCCTTCGATGTGGCCCGATACCACACGGAACACCTGACGCTCGCACCCGGCGATGTCCTGTTTCTCTACACCGACGGGATAACCGAGGCCATGAACAGCGACAGGAGACTCTACGGCGAGCAACGCCTGGAGACGTGCCTGCAGGCGGTGACCGGCGACGACTCGGCCGAGGCGGTGACCGACAAGGTACTGGCCGACGTGGCCCGGCACGCAGGCGATGCGCCGCAGTCCGACGACGTCACCATGCTGTGCATCCGTTTCGAGCGGAGAGGCTCCGCTGATGCCATCTGACCGCTGGTGGACTCCTGCTTCGCGCCTGCCCTGGCGCGCCCTGCTGACCCCGCTGCTGCTGGCGTGCCTGCTTGGCATGGCTCGCGCGGCCGATCGAAACCCCGTTTACGAGCAACCCAATTCCGATCTCCCTCGCATACAGACCGCGGGCGTTCTTCGCGTCGCCTTGACCCAGGCGGACTACCGTCCATTCTACGAACAAGGCCCGGATGGTCTGCATGGATTCGATATCGACCTGGCCCGCGACGTGGCACGACGCCTGGGCGTGAAGGTCCAATTCAACCGCGTGGCCAAAAACTGGGACGGCCTCATAGACATAATCGCCTCTGGTCGGGCCGACGTGGCCATCTCGGCCTTGAGCCGTTCCCTGAAAAGAGCGGAAAGAGTGGCCTATACCGAGCCGTACCTGACACTGTCACAGGCGTTGCTGGTCAATCGACTCAAGTTGGCCGAGCTGAAGGACGGAGCGACGCCCCTGAGCCGACTCGACGAGCCCTCTGTGCGCATCGGTACACTGCGAGGCTCTTCCTACGTAGGCTTTGCCCGGGCGAGATTTCCGAAGGCCGATGTCGAGCTCTATGATCGATGGTCCGACGGACTCGAGGATCTTGAGGCCGGTCGGATACACGCCTTGATGTTCGACGCGCTGCTATGCAAGCGCACCCTCCTGGCCCACCCCGAACTGGCCCTGCAACTTCAATTCCTGAAAAGCGACCGGCCGGACCCGGTCGCCATGGCCGTCAATTGGCACAACCGGGAATTAGTGCACTGGCTGAACATATACATCGACACCATTCGCGGCGAGGGCTACCTGAGGACATTGGAGGCGAAATACATCGGCCCAGGGGTTCAGTATGCCCCGCACTGACCGATTGCTGCGGGCCCTGAAGAGTCCCTGGCTGGCCTTGGCCAGCATAGTACTCGGCAGCTACGTCGGCATTGCACATCCCTCACTGGCAAAGACTATCGGCCCCATTGGCGATGTATATCTTGCCTTGCTGGAGATGTTCATACTCCCTATCGTCGTCACCGCTTTGATCCATTCGGTTGGGCGCACCCTCATGGAAGGCATTGGCGGGCGCTATTTGCGACGTGTGGTCCTGATCTTCTTCGTAGGCATGATGGCGGCTTCATTGATGGCCCTGGCCGTCGGCTCCATATTTCATCCAGGGGCGGCATTGGGCAAGGGAGACAGGAAGGTCTTGGGGCAGGCCGTCATTCAGTACGAGCAAACAGGTACGGCGAACGACATTCGCCAAGCCGAGCCCGGGATCGTCGGTTTTCTCCATACCATGATCCCCGGCAATGTATTCGCCGCTGCCAGCAATGGTAACAGCCTGGCCCTGGTCTTCTTCTGCATCGTCACCGGCGCGGCCCTGGGACTAATGCAGAACGACAAGGCGAAGGCGACATTGCGCATCGTTGAGGCGGGATACGATGCCTTCATGACGATCATTTCCTGGATCATGTACGCCCTGCCGCTGGGACTATTCTGTCTGGTGGCCGCCAAGCTCGCCGACATGGGCTCGGACGTGTTGATGGCCATGGGGGCATTTGTATCGGTTTTCTATCTGGGGGCCCTGGCGTTAATCCTGATCTACCTAATGCTGACGGCGTGGCGCACCAAGCGTGGGATGTGGCCCGCGTTGAGGGCGGTAAAGGAGGCGTTGATCGTCGCCGCGGGGACTTCCAGTCGCTTCGCCGCGATTCCCGCCGCCTTACGGGCGGTGAATGTGGAATTGCGCAGGGACCCGGTCAGCTCGAGTCTGGTCATCCCCCTCGGGATGAACATCAACCTCCAGGGCAGCGTGTTCTACTTTACACTCGCCGCGCTGTTCGCCGTCCAGCTCTATGGGCGGACATTGACGCCAGCGGAATATCTGATGCTGCCAATTGCCGGCATGTTCGCCGCGATAGCCGCCTCGGACGCCCCGGGAATAGCCGCCATTGGGATGATATCCATTATCCTGGCCCCCCTGGGGATCCCGGTGGGCGTGACCATTATCCTGCTGAGTGTCATCGATCCCATTCTGGACCCCGTGGTCTCCATCGCAGACGTCCACGGCAACTGCACCTCGGCGGTACTGATTACCGGACCACAGGAGCCCGGCGGCTGAAGATCCAACCTCGGTTGGTTTATACCCCCAGCCGCCGGCGCGAATAACTCAATACACGGGTACCAGTTGGTAGCCCTGGGCCTGATAGCCGATAGCGGAGATGAAGCCGTTACCGACGGCGTGGACGTCCTGAATCAGATCGTCCGGGCTGACGTCCATGCCCTTGAGCGCCACGCCGCAGGCCTCGGTGCGAATGCCCATCTTGGCCAGCTTGTGGACCTCCTTTTGCAGGCCCGAGACGGCGCGCTCGTCCATGTAGCCGATACCGCGCCGGTCTTTGGTCAGGAAGGCGACCGCCGGGCCGATGATGACGACCACCAGGTGCGGCTTCACGCCCTGCTTTTTCATCCCGGTATAGGTCTTCTCGGCCACCTTGAGCACGTGGGCGACATGGCCCGCGTCGTTGATATCGATCATGAACACCCCCTTGCCCTCCGTGAGCCCCTTCAGGGCCTGGGTGTCCTTCAGCGTCGGGCCGTGGGCGGCGGCCGAGGCCGTCGCGGCGAACAGCGCGCAGCACAGGACCATCAACAGCGTCATGGCGGATTGTCTCAGGCGCATGGTCATTCTCCTTAGTGGTTGGTTAGTGTCTCCTCGGTGGCGACCGGCCAGGCCGTCGGCCACCCCTCCTGTCAGTCAGACCGCGCCGGCGGCGTGAAATTCGCTCCCCAGAGCCCAGCGTGGCCGGTATAGCCGGCAAGCCCCTGGGCATCGCCGACAGCGACCCTCGAGCCGCCACCGCGCGCCTCTGCCAACCGGCCTGCCATTGTGCACCGGATCCACGCCATTCTCAGCGTCTCGAACAGCACACCTTATTTATTAGTAAGCGCTAATTTGCTAAAGTGGTCCGCTTTTTCGCCCTGCGTCCGCGGGGCCGTGCCGTCGTGTCCCCGGGGAGTGGTGATGTTGTTCAATTTCGAATGTACCGACAAAGGCTGTCCCAAGAACGATATTCTGTCCGGCCTGACCGTCGCCCTGGCCCTCGTGCCCGAGGCGGTGGCCTTCGCCTTCGTGGCGGGGGTGGCGCCACTGGTCGGCCTGTACGCCGCCTTTATCGTCGGACTCATCGCCGCCGCCTTCGGCGGGCGCCCGGGCATGATATCCGGGGCCACGGGTGCGCTGGCCGTGGCCATGGTCGCCCTCGTCGCCCAGCACGGCATCGAGTACCTGTTCGCGGCCGTCGTGCTGATGGGGCTCATCCAAATCGCGGTCGGCCTGCTGCGCCTGGGCAAGTTCATTCGCATGGTGCCGCATCCGGTGATGCTCGGCTTCGTCAACGGACTGGCCATCGTCATCTTCCTGGCCCAATTCGGCAGCTTCCAGACCCAGGCCGCCGACGGCACCGTGCAGTGGCTGAGCGGCGGGCCCCTGTGGCTGATGCTCGCCCTGGTCGCCCTCACCATGGGAATCATTGTCCTGTTACCGAGGCTGACCCGCGCGGTCCCCTCCTCCCTGGCCGCCATCGTGGTCGTCACCCTCGTGGTGATCGGGCTCGGCCTCAAGGTTCGCACGGTGGGCGACCTGTCCACCATCGCCGGCGGCCTGCCCCAGTTTCATATCCCCGCGGTGCCCCTGACGCTCGAGACCCTGACCATCGTCCTGCCCTACGCGCTGATCTTCGCCGCCATCGGACTTATCGAGTCGCTGCTGACCCTCAACCTCATCGACGAGCTGACCGAGACCCGCGGGCGCAGCAACAAGGAGTGCGTCGGCCAGGGCGCCGCCAATGCCGTCACCGGTCTGTTCGGCGGCATGGGCGGCTGCGCCATGATCGGCCAGTCCATGATCAACGTGAACTCCGGCGGCCGGGGCCGGCTGTCGGGGATCAGCGCCGCTGTCTTTCTGCTGATATTTATCCTGTTCGCCTCGAACCTTATCGAGCGCATCCCGTTGGCCGCGCTGACCGGCGTGATGTTCATGGTCGTGATCGGCACCTTCGAGTGGTCCAGCCTGCGCATCATGGGCAGGATCCCCAAGGCGGACGCCTTCATCCTCATCCTGGTCTCCGCCGTGACCGTGGCCACCGATCTCGCCGTCGCCGTCGTCGTCGGGGTCGTCATCTCCGCGCTGGTCTTCGCCTGGGAACACGCCAAACAGTTGCACGTCCAGAGCTATCACGACAAACAGGGCTCGAAGGTCTACGAGCTCAATGGCCTGCTTTTCTTCGCCTCGGTGAAGAACTTCCGCGAGCTGTTCGATCCCAAGAACGACCCGGACGACGTGGTCATCGAATTCCAGAACTCGAAAGTGATGGATCATTCGGCCATCGAGGCCATCGATGCCTTGGCCGAGCGCTATCTCAATGCCGGCAAACAACTCCACCTTCGCCACCTGAGCGTCGAGTGCAAGCAGCTGCTGGAAAAGGCCGGCGACCTGGTCGAGGTCAACGTCATCGAAGACCCGCGCTACCACGTCGCCGACGACAGGCTCGCCTGAGCGAAGGTCTCAAGGCGAAGGCGACAGCACGATCGCCCCCGGATCGTTTCGCCATTCCCCGGCATGCCTCGTTCATTGCCGGTAGCCCAAGCGCGCGTCGCACACGTCGATGGAGGCGTTGCCCGCCCAGGCCTGGCTGTAATAGCCGTCACCGACCAGCTTGGGGCGCAGGCGCCGGTAGGTCTTCGCGTCATCCGCCAGGCAGGCGAAGGCGGCGAAGCTGTTGCGGTCCCAAGCGCTTTTCGGGTAGTGGTGCATCAGGTCTTCGAACCCCGAACGCATCCTGGGCCAACGCGCCAGGGTGTCTTTGAAAAAATCGAAATCGTGCGACTTGTCCGTCTCGCCGAAGACGTTCCAGTAGACCCGCGCGTACATGCCTTCGCCGAGAAATGACCGGCTGGTCTTGACCGCCGCCTCGACATCGTCGTCCACCGCCCGCCAGCTGCCGCCCCACATCGGGGTGTCGGCGTACGCCCGCTCGAAGTACAAGGGCGGATAGTGCGGAAAACGCGCAACCGCCTGCTCGAAGATGGCCTTGCGCTTGGCCGGCGCCCACTGGAGAGCGCGCGCGATCTTCAGCAACTGCGTGGCCCAGGCCGGCGTCTTGCCCGACAGCCCCTTGGCCTCGCGCAGCACCTGCGCCCCCTTGCGAAGGCGCTGCTTGAACAGCTTCCATCCTTCGGCCGAGACGGTATCGGCATAGCCGTAGCCGCGCGCATGCCAGGCGTATTTGCGCCAGTAGATGGCCTCCACGACGGGGGCGCAATATGAATGGGGGTATTTCCCGCGCCAGAGCTCAATCTGGTGATGGTCCTGGCGCCAGCGGTTGCGCTGGGACGTGTAATCGCGAAAATACGCCTCGAAGCCCGCGACCATGCGGCTCAACACGGGCATGCCGTCACGCTCGCGCACCTTGCCCGAGGCATAGGCCCGGCACCACTTCTCCAGGCCCTTGTAGTTGGAGAACTGCATGTTGGCCCCGATCCGGTTCGACCACAGCGTGTAGGCATGGGGCCCTTCCTCCTGCTCGGGCGCCACGTCCAGCAGATGCAGCGGCAAGTGGTGCAGTTCCATCGGTCCGGCCGCCGCCGGGCCGACACCGCCCATGACCATCGCCAGCGCGATGGCCGCCGCCCATCCATACCGCGGCCATCGGCTCCTGTATCCACCGCCCATGTGTTACCTCCTTGTTTTGCGTTTCCCGATAGCGTGATCTCGCCCCGTCGTCAGGGCAGCAGGACGACCGCCCCGCTCGTCTTGCGCCCCTGCGCCGCGGCATGGGCCTCGGCCACCTCGGCGAGCGGGAACCGCGCGCTGATGTTGGGGCGCACCGACCCGGCGGCGATGGCCTCGAACAGGTCCGCCGCGTTGGCGCGGAAGGTCGCCACCTCGGCGTTGTGCGGAAAGACCGAGGGGCGGGTCAGATACAGGCAGCCCTTCTTGTTCAGGATATCGGGCTCGATCGCCGGCGCCGGCCCCGAGGAGGAACCGAACAAGACGACCGTGCCGAACTGCTCGGCGCAGTCCAGCGAGTGCAGGAAGGTGTCCCGGCCGACCGAGTCGTAGACGACCTGCGCCTTCCCGCCGCCCATGGCCTCGACCACCGCCGCCGGCCAATCGGCCCGCGAGTAGTCGACGACCGCATCGCAGCCGGCGGCGGTGGCGACCTCCAGTTTGGCGGGCGAGCCCGCGGTGCCGACGACGACCGCGCCCAGGGCCTTGGCCCAGCGGCACAGGATCTGGCCGACGCCGCCGCCGGCGGCATGGACCAGCACGACATCGCCCGGCTGCACAGCGTAGGTGCGCTTGAGCAGGTATTGCGCGGTCATGCCCTTGAACAGCACGGCGACGATGTCCTCCTCGCTCAGACCGTCCGGGATCCTGACCAGGCGCTCGGCCGGCACGTTGCGCCGCTCGGCATAGGCGCCGAGCCCGGCGTTCATGTAGGCCACGCGATCCCCGACGCCGATGTCCTCGACGCCCGGGCCGACCGCCTCGACGATGCCGGCGGCCTCGTGGCCGAGTCCCCCGGGCAGCGGCACCGGGTACAGGCCCTTGCGCTGATAGACGTCGATGTAGTTGAAGCCGACCGCGCTCTGGCGCAACCGGACCTCGCCCGGCCCCGGATCGGGCAGCTCGGCCGACTCCAGCTGCATGACCTCGGGACCGCCGTATTCGTGAATGCGAATGGCCTGGGTTGTCTGGGGCACGACAAAATTCCTCTCGGTGTGAATGGCGCGGCCGCCGCCCGGGTCGCTGTCAGGGCGCCGGACGGATGTCGGTCACGGTGCTCGGATAGCGTTCCGCGCTGTCGGCCAGGTCGACCTTCCAGGGCCGCTCACCCGTGCTGCTGCCCTTGTAAAAGGCGTTCAGCGTATACCGGTGACCGGCCTCGAGCCTCAGGCGCACGAGGTAGTCGTGAGGCGACGACACGGGCTTGGCCTGGCCAGTCTTCTCGGAGCTGAAGCTCACGCGAAAGCGGTGCCGGCCGGGCAGCAGCGCGTACCGGCACGCGAGCGGCGCGCCTTGATAGTCGCGATTGCCGTCGACCGCCCGCAGCGTCACCCCGAAACCGCAGTCGAAGATGGCGACCTGACCGGCCGGCCGGGCCGGGCCGGTATACGTCGGTATGGCCGGCGCGGGGGCACGCGAGGCCGTGCAGGCGGCCAGGGCGACGACCAACGCCGCGACGGCCGCGGTCCCCGGTAGCGCCTCTTTCATGCCCGTTCGCCTCCCTCGCTCCAACGCGCGCACCCCGACCGCTAGCTCACGTCGTGATCGGCGAGCCTCTCCAGCGCCCGCACCATGGCCGAGTGATCCCAACCCGCGCCGCCGGCGGCGCGGCAGGCGTTGAACAGCTCCTGCGCGGTGGCGGTGTTGGGCAGCGAGACGCCCAGCTCGCGCGCCGACTGCAGGGCCAGGTTCAAGTCCTTCTGGTGCAGCTCGATGCGAAAGCCCGGCTCGAAGGTGCGATTGATCATGCGCTCGCCGTGCACCTCCAGGATCTTCGAGGAGGCGAACCCGCCCATCAGGGCCTCGCGCACGCGGGCCGGGTCGGCCCCGGCCTTGGAGGCGAACAGCAGCGCCTCGCCGACCGCCTCGATGGTCAAGGCCACGATGATCTGGTTGGCCACCTTGCAGGTCTGGCCCGCGCCGTTTTCCGTCCCGACCAGCGTGATGTTCCTGCCCATCAGCTCGAACAGCGGTTTGGCCTTGGCAAACGCCTCTTCGGGGCCGCCGACCATGATGGTCAGCGCCGCGTTCTTCGCCCCCACCTCGCCGCCGGAGACCGGGGCATCCAGATACTGCGAGCCCAGGGCGTTGATCCGCGCCGCGAAGTCCTTGGTCGCCGTCGGCGAGACCGAGCTCATGTCGATGACCAGCTTGCCGGCGCCGAGCCCATCGGCCACGCCTCCCTCGGCGAACAGTACCCGCTCGACGTCCGGGGTGTCGGGCACGATGACGATGACCACCTCGGATTGCTCGGCCACCTCGGCGGCCGAGCCGCACTCCACCGCGCCGGCCTCGACCAGGTCGGAAGGAATCGGGCTGCGGTGTTTGACCACGAACAGCTCGTGGCCGGCCGATTGCAGCTGTCCGGCCATGGGCGCGCCCATGATCCCCAGGCCGATAAAGCCTATTTTCGACATGTTGCTCCCCCCTCAGACCGGCCGCGCGCCGGTCGACGCCTTCAGATACGGTGCCGCCCAGCCCAGGCCCTCGACCGTGGTGGTCGCCGGCTTGTACTCGCAGCCGATCCACCCGGCATAGCCGATGCGGTCCAGGTGGGCGAACAGGAACGGGTAATTGATCTCGCCGCTGCCCGGCTCGTGGCGCCCCGGGTTGTCGGCGAGCTGGATGTGGCCGATGCGCGGCAGGTGCGCCTCCAGGGTCCGCGCCAGATCGCCCTCCATGATCTGCATGTGATAGATGTCGTACTGCAGGGCCAGATTGTCCGCGCCGACCTCGTCCAGCACGGCCAGGGCCTGGTCGGTGCGGGTCAGGAAAAAACCGGGCACGTCGCGGGTATTGACCGCCTCGATCAACAGCTCGATGCCCGCGCCCTGCAGGCGCTCGGCCGCGTAGGCCAGGTTGCCGACGAAGGTCGCGTGGAGGCGCGCCCGCTCGACATCGGCCGGGGCGATGCCGGCCAGGCAATTGAGCCGACGACAACCCAACACCCCGGCGTACTCGATGGCCCGGTCGACGCCCTCGCGGAACTCGGCCACCCGATCGGGCAGGCAGGCGATGCCGCGCTCGCCGGCGGCCCAATCGCCGCAGGGCACGTTGTGCACGACCTGACTCAGGCCGAAGGAGTCCAGGCGCGCCCTGAGCTCCGCCGCAGAATAGTCGTAGGGGAACAGATATTCGACGCCGGTGAATCCGGCCGCGGCCGCCGCCTCGAAGCGATCGACAAAGGCGTGCTCGTTGAAGAGCATGGTGAGGTTGGCGGCCAGGCGGGGCATGACCCAAGTCTGCGGCGCGGCGCGCCCCAGGTCAATCCTGCCCTGGCCGGGCAACACGCGCGGCGGGGGACCGCTGCCCCAAAATGAAGCGGCCCGCCTGACGGCGGGCCGCTTTCGAGGCCAACCGGCCTGTCTTACTTGACGGACTGCATGGCCGCCACCGTCCTGCCTGCCATGGTGTCGCTGAAGCGATGCATCAGCACGTGCAACGCCTTGTCGGCGACCTTGATCGCCGAGGGCTGCATCTTCTCGAAGTTGGTGGCGGTCATGTCGCTGGTGTCGATCAGGACGATGGACTTGGAGTCGCCGGGGTCGGCCTCCTTCATGGTGGAGTCCTTCCAAATCGGCTTGCCAGTGCGGTCGTAAGCGACCGCGATGACGCTGGCCGTGGCGTAGTAGCTCTTCTTACCGAAGCTCAAGCCGGCAATGCTGAAACTGTTCTTGCCCGCGCCGAGCGAGAAGTCCACGGTTACGCCAATGACCCCGTCCACGCCGAGCTGTGAGGCCAGCCGGGCCATTTTCTTCGGATCAGTGATGTATTTATAGCCCTTGGCCACGTTCATGTCCTGGCTAAAGAACAGCACCTTGCGTACGCGCTTGTCTTCTTGGGTCTGGCGGTAGGCTCGGCTGTGGAGCACCGCCCGGGCCGGCATCAGGGAAATATAACGTGAATCGCTCATAGTCTTGAGGATCCTGGGCGACAGCGCATCGAGCATGGGCTGGGTATTGGAACCCGGGATATCCTTGTCGCTCTTGAACATCTGAGCGAAACCCTTCGGGCCGCGGAATACCTTCTGTCCCGCAATCGATACCACGGCGAAACGCTTGCCCGAACCGAACGCGGTTTTGGTGACATCGGTGCGTCCGGAATACACCGAGGCCGCGCACCCCGCCAGGGACACCGCCAGAACCGCAAACACACCAAGCCCAACAAGTCGAACTGACCTCATGTCATCCTCCTGAATTTTTGTATAGGTTCCCTCCCTTCGTATCGTCCCTCGGGGGACAGGTCTTTAACGCAATTCGCGATAAGTGCCGGTCTTATTCATAACATCGTGTTTTAATTCATAACGATCCGCGCAGGCGAGCATCGCCGGCCGATCAAGCGGCGGGCGCGTTCCGCGATTGGGAGGTTTGCGAAGGCCCGACAGGGGTCGAGCCCGGGCCAGCGAACCGGGACGCGATACGGCTCTGGACCAGCCGGTGGGCAGAATCTAGGCCGAGGGGTTGTCCTCGCCGTCGGGGGCGCCGTGCTGGCCGGTATATTGGGCCTTCACCTCGTCCTCGCCGGCGAGCCGGGAGATGATGATGATGGGGATGAGCGTCAGCGCCACGCCGATGAGAAAACGCCAGTCGGTCAAGGCCCGGCCGTGGCTGTTGGCCGCGACGATCACCACATAGACCACCGTGGCGTAGATGGCCACCGTCAGCAGCACCGTAAACACATAGTAGGTGGCCTTGTTGCGCCAATACAGGCCGGCGCCGATCGCCGCCACGCCGAGGCAAAAGCCAGCGCCGAGATAGGAAAAGCCGCCCAGCAACATCTCGACCAGCCTCAGGGCGAACACCACCGCCAGGTAGGCCAGGATGATCTTCAGCGAGGTCGGCGTGGTCATGGGACGGGGCATTGACGATTCCTTGATAGTGCGAAACAGCGGCCCATCGAGGCCGCCACCAATGTACTAGCGTTGCGCTCGACAATCCACCCGGCGCCCACACCCCGGCGCCAGTCCGGCCACATTACTTACGGTTTCTTGATGGTGGTTCATTGATGGAACCGGCGCGCGGCGCGCTGAATCAGCGCCACATGCATTGGCCGGTCCTGGCAAAACGGCGCCGGCCGGCACACACTCAAAAGGAGGGTTCCACACGGCCAGGCTCCTGGCCATGAGGGGGTATGACATGAATCCGAGCCGACTCACCGCGCTGTGTCTGGCGGCGGCCATCGCCGGGGCCTCGTCGGCAGGTGCGGCGCGCGGCGCGGGCGCTGGCCCGTTCCTGACGCTCGGCGCCGGCTACGAGCCGCAGGACTATTTCTCCCGCATCTCGCAACAGGGCAATCCGGTCAGCGTCATCCGCCTCGGCTGGTGCGCCTCGGCGCTGTGCGCCGAGGTCGAGCACCACTCGAGCATCCCGCTCGAGGGAGCCGGCAAGGAGCGCGAAACCAACACCATCGGGCTGCTGTTGCGCTACCGCCGCGGACCGGTGCAACTGCAGGCCGGACCGGCCCTGGACCACGACCGGCGCCTGGGCGGGCGCTACGCGGGCGTCGCGCGCGTCGGCTACCGGCTCTCGCCGCGCTTCTCGCTCGACTACGAGCATCTCGAGGGCAAACAGGTCCGCGTCAATCTGTTCAGTATCGTTGCCACCTGGCCCGCCGTCGTCGCACCTCCTTGAGGCCCCGGGCGGCGCCGGCCGCTCAGTGCAGAACGGCGATGTAATTGGCCACGGCCCGCAGTTCCCCGCCGCTCAACTGCTTCAACACGCTCACCATCTGCGGATTGCTGCGCTCCGCGTTGTACAACATCGCGTTGTCGCGCTCGGAGGTCGGCGCGGCGAACATCTGCAAGGTGTTGAGCACGTAGTCGATCTTCTGTCCGGCCAGCTGCGGGAAGGCGCCCCCGCCGTCGCCGGTCACACCGTGACACTGCGCGCACTTGGCCCGGTAGATGGGCTTGCCCCGGCCGGCCAGACCGGCGTCGTAGTCCTGCAGGCCCGGCTGGCGCGCGGCCTTGTTCGGCATACGCGAGTAATACAGTGCGACGGCGACCAGATCCTCGGCCGTCATCCGCTTGGCCAAGGGCTGCATGACGTCGCTCTTGCGATGGCCGCTGGCGAAATTGAGCATCTGCTTCAACAGATAGGTCGGGCGCTGGCCCGCCAGGTTCGGGATGTATTGGCGGTTGCTGATACCGTCGGCGCCGTGGCAGTACACGCACAGGGCCGTGCGCTCGCGCCCGTGCTCGAGGGTGGCGGCCAGTTTGGTCCGGTCCTGCTCGACGGCCTGCAGCTTCGCGGTCAATGCACTCAGGTCGCTCGCACACGCCAGCGCCGGAAACAAAACCAACAGCAGCATCGAAATCGACTTCATGTTCTCTCCCGTGACCCGGT
>Ga0209918_1000418_pt1 | contig 28367 bp, 21 predicted proteins | sample SalPonD_shore_MG_FD_185712 | JGI IMG/M metagenome (GOLD analysis project Ga0209918, IMG submission 185712) | Salt pond soil microbial communities from South San Francisco under conditions of wetland restoration - Salt Pond MetaG... | ecosystem: Environmental > Aquatic > Marine > Intertidal zone... | reverse complement strand
GCGGTGCGCCCGGATGCCGCCCGGATCGCGGCCTGGCTCGCCGACCTGCCCACGGTGCCCGGCCGCATGGAACGCCTGCCTCGAAAGCCGGGCCGGCCGCTGGTGGTGATCGATTACGCGCACACCCCCGATGCCCTGGAGCACGCCCTGAAGGCGCTGCGTTCCCATACCCGCGGCAAGCTGATCTGCGTGTTCGGCTGCGGCGGCGAGCGGGACACGGGCAAGCGCCCGCTGATGGGCGCGCTGGCCGAGCGCCTGGCGGACCGGGTTTACGTCACCGACGACAATCCGCGGGGCGAGGACCCCGACGCCATCGTCCAGGCGGTGCTCGGCGGCATGGCCATGCCCGCCCGCGCCGTGGTGGAACGGGACCGGGACCGGGCCGTGGCCGAGGCCATCGCACATGCCGGCGAGCACGACCTGGTGCTGCTGGCGGGCAAGGGTCACGAGACCAGCCAGGAGATCGCCGGGAGGCGAATCGACTACAGCGATCGTGCCGCGGCGGAATCGGCATTGGCGGGAGGTGGGTCATGAAGGCGCGCCTCTCCGAGATCGCCGGCGCCCTCGACGGGCGCTTGAGCGGCGCAGACGCCGAATGCTCCGACGTGTCCATCGACACCCGCAGCTTGGCGGGCGGCGAGCTGTTCGTGGCGCTCCCGGGCGAACATGCCGACGGTCACGACTTTCTCCCCCAGGCGCTCGCCGCCGGGGCCGCCGGCGCCCTTGTAAGCCGCGACGTGGGGGCGGGCGACCTGCCGCGGGTGCGGGTCGCGGACACCCGCCGTGGCCTGGGCGAGTTGGGCCTCTGGTGGCGGCGGCGCCACGAAGTGGCCATGACGGCCGTGACCGGCAGCAACGGCAAGACCACCGTCAAGGAAATGCTGTCCGCCATCTGCCGCGGCGCGGGCCCGACGCTCGCCACCGAGGGCAATCTGAACAACGATCTGGGCGTGCCGTTGACCCTGTCGCACCTGGCCCCGGGACATCGCTACGCGGTGATCGAGATGGGCGCAAACCACGCCGGTGAAATCGCCTATCTGGCGGAGCTTGCGCAACCCCAGGTTGGCGTGGTGACCAACGCTGCGGCGGCGCACCTGGAAGGCTTCGGGTCGCTGGAGGGCGTGGCGCGGGCCAAGGGCGAGCTCTTCGAGCACCTGCCCGGCGACGGCGTGGCGGTGATCAACGCCGACGACCGATTCGCGTCGCTCTGGCACGAGCTGGCCGGGCGGCGCCGGGTGATCAGTTTCTCGCTGCGCGCCCCGGCGGATGTCACGGCGCGCCCGGACGGCCCCGGCGCCGTGCTGGAGACACCGGTGGGCCCCATTCGCTTCAGGCCGGCGCTGCCCGGGCGCCACAACCTGGCGAATGCCGCCGCGGCCGCCGCGGCGGCGCTGGCCATGCGCCTGGGCCCGGTGCACATACAGCACGGGCTGGAAAACGTGACGCCGGTCGACGGCCGGCTGCGGCTGCTCAAGTGCCCGGCGGGGTTCGAGGTCATCGACGACGCCTACAACGCCAATCCGGCCTCGTTGGCCGCGGGCATCGACTTCCTTCTGACCCGGCCCGGCGAGCCCTGGCTGGTGCTGGGGGAAATGGCGGAGCTTGGCGGTGACGCACTGTCCCGGCACGCCGACGCCGGGCGGCGCGCCCGCCGCGCGGGCGTGCGCAGGCTGTTCACCATCGGCACGCCTACCCGGGCGGCGGCGGAGGCCTTCGGCGAGGGCGCCGAGCACTTCGAAGATCAGAGGGCGTTGATTGCGGCGCTGCGCGAGCGCGCGCACCCGGACGTGAGCTGCCTGGTTAAGGGCTCGCGACGGGCCGCCATGGACCGCGTGGTGGCGGCGCTCATGGAGAGCAACGGCAACAACGGCAACCTGATACACGCGAGCGGGGGGGCGTGAGCCATGCTGCTATGGCTGGCCGAGTACCTGCAAAGCTACGAGAGCGGATTCAATCTGTTCCAGTACCTTACGTTCCGCGCCATCCTTGGCGCGTTGACGGCGCTGGTGCTGTCGCTGTTCATCGGCCCGCCCATGATCCGGCGCCTGTCGCGCTACCAGATCGGCCAGCACGTGCGCCAGGACGGACCGGTCACTCACCTGTCCAAGGCGGGCACGCCGACCATGGGCGGCACGCTGATCATCGTCGCGGTGACCTTCGCGACCCTGGTCTGGAGCGACCTGGACAACCGGTTCGTCTGGGTCGGGCTCGGGGTGATGCTGGCGTTCGGGGCCATCGGCTGGATCGACGATTATCGCAAGCTGGTGCTCAAGGACAGCCGCGGGCTGCCGGCGCGCTGGAAATACCTTTGGCAATCCATGGTCGGGCTGGGGGCGGCGCTGTCGCTGTTCTTCAGCGCCGACACGGCGCAGTCCACGCAACTAATCGTGCCGTTCTTCAAGCAGGTGATCATTCCCATGGGGGTGTGGTTCATCCCGCTTACCTATTTCGTGATCGTGGGCTCGTCCAATGCCGTGAATCTCACCGACGGGCTGGACGGGCTGGCCATCATGCCCACGGTGCTGATCGCCGGCGCGCTGGGCGTGATGGCGTATGCATCGGGCAACACGGTTTTTGCGAACTATCTCCAGATTCCCTACATCCCGGGCGCCGGCGAACTGTCTATCTTCATGGCCTCGCTGGCTGGCGCGGGGCTGGGGTTCCTCTGGTTCAACACCTACCCGGCGCAGGTGTTCATGGGCGACGTGGGCGCACTGGCGCTGGGCGCGGCGCTGGGCGTGGTGGCGGTGATCGTCCGCCAGGAACTGGTGTTCCTGATCATGTCCGGCGTGTTCGTGATCGAAACCGTTTCGGTGATCATCCAGGTCGCCTCGTACCGGCTGACCGGGCGGCGGGTGTTCCGCATGGCCCCGCTGCACCACCACTTCGAACTCAAGGGCTGGCCCGAGCCGCGCGTGATCGTGCGCTTCTGGATCATCACCGTGATGCTCGTCCTGGTGGGTTTGTCCACCCTGAAGATTCGCTGATGAACGAAATGGGAACAGTGATCGGCAAGGAGACGGAACGTGACTGACCCGGCGCGACAGGCCAGACGTCTTGGAGACGACGGCGGCGCCGTGATGGATCGCTGGGTGCTGGGAAGCGCCCTGGCGCTGGTCGCGCTGGGGTTGGTAATGGTGGTGTCTTCCAGTATCGCGGTTGCCGATCGCGAGCTGGGGGAGCCGTTTTACTTTGCGATGCGCCAGGGCGTCTTCCTGGCACTTGGCGTTGGTGTGGTGGCACTCGTGGTGCGGGTGCCGTTGAACGTCGTGGAAGCCCTGAGCCGCCTGGCACTGCCGGCGATGTTCGCGCTATTGCTGCTGGTGTTCGTGCCGGGATTGGGCTTCAGCGTCAACGGCAGCATGCGCTGGATCGATCTCGGACCACTCAACTTCCAGGTGGCCGAGGCAGTAAAGCTGCTGATGATCGTGTTCGTCGCCGGCTACCTGGTCAGGCAACAGCAGGCGCTCCAGGAACGCTTCACGGCGCCGTTCAAGCCGTTGCTCATCGCGCTCTTGGCATCGGGCCTGCTGCTGTTGCAACCGGACTTCGGTGCCGCGGTGCTGCTGGTGGCCATCACCGGCGGCATGGTCTGGCTGGCGGGCGCGCGCTTTCGCTATTTGGCGGCGCTGGCGCTGATGGTGTTGCCGCTGATGGCCTCCGCGGCGCTGCTGGAGCCCTACCGGCTGCGCCGGCTGACCAGCTTCCTGGATCCCTGGTCCGACCCTTACGCCAACGGCTTCCAGCTCACCCAGGCCCTGATCGCCGTGGGCCGCGGGGAGTGGCTGGGCGTGGGGCTGGGCAGCTCGGTGCAGAAGCTGTTCTACCTGCCCGAGGCCCATACCGACTTCATCTTCGCGGTGATCGCCGAGGAGCTTGGCTTGCTCGGTGTCGCGGCGGTGATCGCGCTGTTCGGCGTCCTGGTGGGCCGGGCGCTTTGGCTGGGCTATCGCTGCCTGGCCGCCGGCCGGCCGTTCGCAGGTTATCTCGCCTATGGCATCGGCCTTTGGATCGGTCTCCAGGCGCTGATCAGCATGGGCGTGAATCTCGGCGTGTTGCCGACCAAGGGCTTGACCCTGCCGTTGATCAGCTACGGCGGTTCGAGCCTGCTGGTGATGTGCGCGTCGGTGGGCATTCTGCTGCGCATCGGCATGGAATTGGGTGAGCCGCGGCATTTCACGCGGCGCCGGACGAGACGTCAATGAGCGAGGGCCCGGTAATGATTCTGGCAGGCGGCACGGGTGGACACGTTTTCCCTGGACTCGCGGTGGCGGAAGTGCTGCGCGAGCGGGGCGTGCCCGTGGTCTGGATGGGGTCGGCCCACGGTCCGGAGAACCGCTGGGTGCCGGACGCGGGCCTGGACCTGGAGCGCCTGAGCGTGAGCGGCCTGCGCGGACGGGGCGTCGGCGGCTGGCTGGCGGCGCCCTGGCGCCTGGCACGGGCCGTGTTCCAGGCGGAAAGGATTCTCAAGCGCCGCGCGCCGCGCTCGGTATTGAGCATGGGCGGCTTCGCCGCGGGCCCCGGCGGGCTCGCCGCCTGGCGGCGCCGCGTGCCGCTGTTGGTGCACGAGCAGAACTCCCTGCCCGGGCTCACCAACCGCGTCCTGGCCCGATTCGCCGCGCGGGTCATGACCGGATTCCCCCGGGTCATGCCCAACGCCGAGGTGACCGGCAATCCGGTGCGCCGCGGCTTGGCGCACCTCGCTTCGCCGGGGGCGCGGTTCTCGCGGCGAGAGGGGCCGGCCCGGTTGCTGGTGCTCGGCGGCAGCCAGGGGGCGCGGCGGATCAATGAACTGGTGCCGGCGGCGCTCACGCGGATACCGGCCGAACGGCGGCCGCTGGTGCGCCACCAGTGTGGTGAGCGGCACCTGGATGCCGCGCGCAGCGCCTACCGGGAGGCGGGCGTTCAGGCCGAGGTGGTGGCCTTCATCGAGGACATGGCGGATGCCTACTGCTGGGCGGACCTGGCGCTGGCCCGCGCCGGGGCGCTGACCCTGGCGGAGCTGGCCGCCGTGGGGCTGGGGTCCGTGCTGGTGCCGTTCCCTTACGCCGTGGACGACCACCAGTCGGTGAACGCGCGCCATTTCGTCAGCGCCGGGGCCGCGGAGATGTACCAGGAGCGCGATCTCGACGAGGCACGGCTTGCCGAGAGGTTCGACGTGTTGCTGGGCGATCGTCACCACCTGCGCGTGATGGCCGGTGCCGCGCGCGGACTGGCGATTCCCGATGCCGCGGAGAGGGTGGCCGATGCGTGCCTTGAGGTCTGAAAGCATGGTGACGACGAATCCCGACACCACCGCCGCCGAGTTCATGCGCCGCGTGAAGCGCGTGCATTTCATCGGCATTGGTGGCGCCGGCATGAGCGGCATCGCCGAAGTGCTGGCCAACCTGGGCTTCCAGGTGAGCGGCTCCGACCTGAGCGCATCGCCCGTCACCGAGCGGCTGGCTTCCCAGGGCGTGGAGATTCACATCGGTCATGACTCCCGGCACGTGGAAGGCGCCGACGTGGTGGTGGTTTCCTCCGCCGTCCCGGAGGACAACCCGGAGCTTGCGACCGCGCGAGCGGCGCGCGTGCCCGTCGTGCCGCGGGCGGAAATGCTGGGCGAGTTGATGCGGTTCCGTTCCGGCATAGCCGTGGCGGGAACCCACGGCAAGACTACGACCACCAGTCTGGCGGCCAGCCTGCTGGGCGAGGCGGGGCTCGACCCGACTTTCGTGATCGGGGGCCGGTTGAACAGCGCCGGTTCCAACGCACGCCTGGGCGCGGGACGCTACCTGGTCGCGGAAGCCGACGAATCCGATGGCTCTTTCCTGCTGCTTTCTCCGGTGATGGCGGTGGTCACAAACATCGACGCCGATCACCTGGGCACCTACGGCGGCCACGTGGAACAGCTCGTGGACGCCTTCGTGGAATTCCTGCAGCGCCTGCCCTTCTACGGCCTGGCCGTGCTATGCCTGGACGATCCGGGCGTGGCCGCCATCGTCCCGAGGGTGACGCGCCAGGTGGTCACCTACGGCACCCGGGAGGACGCCGACGTGCGCGCTTCCGACATTCGCCAGGAAGGGCGCCTCATGCACTTCACCCTGCACCTGCCGGGGGAGCGGCCGGTGACCGTGTCGCTGAACCTGCCCGGCCGGCACAACGTGCTCAATGCACTGGCTGCCGTGGCCGTGGCCCGCGAGCTGGGCGTGGACGTGAAGGCGATCCAGAAGGGGCTGGAAAGCTTCCAGGGCATCGGCCGGCGCTTCAATGTCACGGAAGTGGACGCGCCGCGGGGCCGGGTGTTGCTGGTGGATGACTACGGGCATCACCCGCGGGAGATCCAGGCCACGTTGGAGGCGGTGCGCGGCGGTTGGCCCGGCCGCCGCGTGGTGCTGGCGTTCCAGCCGCACCGCTACTCGCGCACCCGGGACCTTTTCGACGACTTCGCGCAGGTGCTGTGCGGCACCGACGTGCTGGTGCTGACCGATGTCTATCCGGCGGGCGAGGCGCCACTCCCGGACGCCGACGGGCGCGCCCTGGCGCGCGCGGTGCGCGCCCGCGGCCAGCTTGAGCCGGTGTTCGTGAACCGCGCCGCGGAGATCCCCGGCGTGCTCGCCGGCCTGGTTCGCGACGGCGACGTCGTGGTGCTGCAGGGCGCCGGCGACATCGGCAAGGTCGCCGCCGGCCTCGCCACGCAAGGCATTCGGGAGGGCGGCGCATGAAGCACGTCAACGATCCAGCGATCTTCGGGCGCGTCGCCGTGGTCATGGGCGGCGATTCCGCGGAACGCGATGTGTCACTGGACAGCGGCCGCAACGTGCTGGCTGCGTTGCGCGCGAAGGGCGTGGACGCCGAAGCGGTGGACGGTCCGCGCGCGCTCCTGGAGGCGTTGCACGAGGACCGTTACGACCGGGTCTTCAACGTGCTGCACGGCCGCGGCGGCGAGGACGGCACGCTGCAGGGCGCGCTGGAGATCCTCGGCGTGCCCTACACCGGGTCCGGGGTGTTCGGCTCGGCGCTGACCATGGACAAGATCCGCACCAAGCGGATCTGGCAGGCGCTGGGCCTGCCCACGCCGGACTTCGTGGCGGTGTTCGACGAGGACCCGCTGGACGATTTGGACCAGCGGGTGGAGCGGCTGGGGCTGCCCGTGATCGTCAAGCCGGTCCGCGAGGGTTCGACGCTCGGCCTGACCAAGGTGAAGGACGCGAAGGACCTGCGCTCCGCCGTGGAATTCGCGCGGCGCTACGACTCGCACGTGATCATCGAAGCCTTCGTCGGCGGGCCCGAGTACACAGCGTCCATGTTGCAGGGAGATGCCCTGCCGCTGGTGCGCATCGAACCGGAAACGGAGCTCTACGACTACCAGGCCAAGTACCAGTCGGAGGCCACGCGCTTCCTGGTGCCCTGCGGTCTGGAGCCCGACCTGGAACACAAGTACCAGGCACTTTGCCTGGCGGCCTGCGAGGCCACGGCGGTGATGGGCTGGGCGCGAGTGGATTTCATGCTGGACTCGAGGAGCGAGCCCTCCCTGCTGGAGGTGAATACGGTGCCGGGCATGACCTCGCATTCACTGGTCCCCATGGCGGCGAAGGCCGTGGGCCTGGATTACGAAACGCTGTGCTGGCGAATCCTGGAGACCAGCCTGGAGAAGCGGACTTGATGGAGTTGCGTCGACAACGTGGACGCGCCTGGCTGGCCCTGCTCCTGGGGCTCGGCCTGGTGGGCGTGCTCACCGCCGGCATGCTGCTCACCGGCAGCCGTTGGCTGCCGGACGACTGGCGCATTCGCTACCTGCAGGTGGACGGCAGTTTCCAGCGCGTGAGCGCCGAGCAGGTGCGCTCCGCGGTGGCCACGGAGGCCGAGGGCGGCTTCTTCGAGGTGGATCCCGAGAAGGTGCAGGCGGCGGCCGAGCGCTTGCCCTGGGTGGCACGGGCGGTGGTGCGCAAGCGCTGGCCGGACACCCTGCAGGTGCGGGTACTGGAACATCACCCCATGGCGCGGTGGGGCGATGAGGCGCTGGTGAGCACGCAGGGAAAGATCTTCCGGGTGCGGCAGGGCGGGCAGATTCAGGGACTGCCCGTGCTGGACGGGCCGAACGGCACGGTGGAAGAAGTGGTATCGCGGTTCATCGATCTCCGCGAACTGCTGGAAGGCAGTGGCCTGGACGTCCGGCGACTGAGCCTGGACGCGCGTGGCTCCTGGCGCGCCACGCTCAGTTACGGGATCCAGGTGGCCCTGGGTACGCAGGCGGTGAACGGCCGCCTGGCGCGTTTCGCCGCCCTGTACCCGGAGCACTTCGCGGCGCGCGCGCGGCAACTGCAACGCGTGGACTTGCGCTACACCAACGGGTTCGCCGTCAAGTGGCGGGAGCCAGATTCCGAGACGAACGATTCCGGTAAGGACGCGAGAGGGTGATGCCGAAGAAGAACGACAAGTCGCTGGTGGTCGGGCTGGACATCGGCACTTCCAAGATCGTCGCCATCGTCGGCGAACTGCAGCCGGGAGGCGACGTGGAAGTGGTCGGTATCGGCTCGCACGCCTCCAGGGGGCTCAAGCGCGGCGTGGTGGTGGACATCGAGTCCACGGTCCAGTCGATCCAGCGCGCCGTGGAGGAGGCCGAGCTCATGGCGGGCTGCCAGATCCAGTCGGTCTACGCCGGCATCGCGGGCAGCCACATCCGCAGCCTCAATTCCCACGGCGTGGTGGCGATCCGTGACAAGGAGGTCACCGAGGGCGACGTGGAGCGCGTGCTGGACGCCGCCCGCGCCGTTGCCGTGCCCACCGACCAGCGAATCCTGCACGTGCTGCCGCAGGAATACGTGATCGACGACCAGGACGGCATCCGTTCCCCGGTGGGCATGGCCGGGGTGCGCCTGGAGGCGCGCGTGCACCTGGTCACCGGCGCGGTGAGCGCGGCGCAGAACATCGTCAAGTGCGTCAACCGCTGCGGCTTGTCCGTGGACGACCTGATCCTGCAGCCGCTGGCATCCAGTTACTCGGTGCTCAACGAGGACGAGAAGGAGTTGGGCGTTTGCCTGGTGGACATCGGTGCCGGCACCACCGACATCGCGGTATTTACCGAGGGCGCCATCCGACACACGGCGGTGATCCCCATCGCCGGCGACCAGGCCACCAACGACATCGCCGTGGCGCTCCGGACGCCCACCCAGTACGCCGAGGAGATCAAGATCAAGTACGCCTGCGCACTGACTCAGCTTGCCTCCGCGGACGAGACCATCCAAGTACCCAGCGTGGGCGACCGTCCGCCCAGGCGGCTGGCGCGCCAGACGCTTGCGGAGGTGGTGGAACCCCGCTACGAGGAACTGTTCACCCTGGTCCACGCCGAGTTGCGCCGCTCCGGCTACGAGGACCTGGTGGCCGCGGGCGTGGTGATCACCGGTGGCGCGTCCAAGATGGAAGGCGCCGTGGATCTCGCCGAGGAAGTCTTCCACGCCCCGGTGCGCCAGGGTACGCCGCAGTACGTTTCCGGGCTCTCCGACGTGGTCAGGAACCCGGTTCACGCCACGGGCGTGGGTCTGCTGCTGTACGGGTCCCGGGAGGAAACCTACCGCGTGCCGACGGTGCCGCTGGCCGGGTTCGCGCAGGTCTGGGATCGCATGAAGAACTGGTTCCGCGGCGAATTCTGAATGTTCGGAGCTTGCGAGGCTACAAGCGCATGAAGAAACGCAAGGGCAAACGCAAGGAACTGAAACAGGGGGAGTTGGAACTGCCTGGGGCGCATGCGGGGAAGCGCCGGACCAGGCAGCGGAAAGTTGAGAAAACCGGGCGGGATGAGCCCGAAACTGAAACAGGAGGCTCGGCAATGTTCGAACTGATGGATAGCTACAGCCCCAGCGCCGTGATCAAGGTCATAGGCGTCGGGGGCGGCGGCGGCAACGCCGTACAACACATGGTTGATAGCAACCTGGAAGGCGTGGATTTCATTTGCGCCAACACCGACGCGCAGGCGTTGCGAAACACCAGGGCCAAGGTGGAGCTGCAACTGGGCAGCAATGTCACCAAGGGCCTGGGCGCCGGCGCGAATCCCGAAGTGGGACGACAGGCCGCCCTGGAGGACCGCGAGCGCATCGCGGAAGTCCTGGAGGGCGGCGACATGGTGTTCATAACCGCGGGCATGGGCGGCGGCACCGGCACCGGCGCGGCGCCGGTGGTGGCCCAGACCGCCAAGGAAATGGGCATCCTCACCGTGGCGGTGGTGACCCGGCCGTTCGCCTTCGAGGGCCGCCGGCGCACCAGCGTGGCCGGCGCCGGCATCAAGGAACTGGCCAAGCACGTGGACTCGCTGATCACGATCCCCAACGACAAGCTGCTGGCGGTGCTCGGCGAGGAGATCACCATGCTGAATGCCTTCGCCAAGGCCAACGACGTCCTGCGCGGCGCCGTCCAGGGAATCGCGGAGCTGATTACCCGTCCCGGCATCATCAACGTGGACTTCGCCGACGTGCGCACCGTCATGTCCGAGATGGGCAAGGCCATGATGGGTGCGGGCAGCGCCGCCGGGGAGGACCGCGCGGTGATGGCCGCCGAGGCCGCCATCGGCTCGCCGCTGCTGGAGGACTTCGACATGTCCGGTGCCCGCGGCATCCTGGTGAACATCACCGCCGGCAAGAACCTCTCGATGAAGGAGGTTCACGAGGTGGGTAGGATCATCGAGGAGATCTCCGCGGAGGACGCCACCGTGGTGCTGGGTACCGTGATCGATCAGGAACTCTCCGACGAGCTCCGGGTCACGGTAGTGGCCACCGGCCTGGGAAACACCGGGCGCCGCGCGCTGGAGGCCGAGGAGGACCGTCCCCTGAAGGTGGTGCGTAACGCCACCACCGGCGAAGTCGATTACGGGGAGCTCTCCAAGCCCACGGTGATGCGGCGCAAGCCCAGTGCACCAGCCGGGGAGGCGTCCCGGTCGCAGGAAGATGACCTGGACTACCTGGACATTCCGGCGTTTCTGCGCCGGCAGGCCGATTGAGGCCCGCAGGACCGCTGTCGTAACGGCGTTCAGCGTCCGTTACGCTCGCAGCGGTTAGACTTTGCCGAGTCGGGCGATCGCCAGGCGCGAGCCTGGCGATCCGCCTCGCCGCCAAGGCGCCTCCCGAGGCGTTGTCGCAGGAAAGCAACAGAGGTTGGATAAATGCCACATTTTGCTTTCAACGCGACACCGGCTGTGCTAACATCCCCGCCGTTTTTGGCCTTTCCGCCCTGAATTCCCTGCACATAATGATAAAACAACGCACCCTGAAGAACGTTATCCGCGCCACCGGCGTGGGGATCCATACGGGACAGAAGGTTTACATGACATTGAGACCGGCGTTGCCGGACACGGGCATCGTGTTCCGCCGCGTCGATCTGGAGGAGCCGGTGGAGATCGTCGCCCGGCCCGAGAACGTAGGCGACACGCGACTTTCCACCACGCTGGTCAAGGGGAACGTCAGGGTGGCCACGGTCGAGCATCTGCTCTCGGCCATGGCGGGTTTGGGGATCGACAACGCCTATGTGGACCTGAGCGCCTCCGAGGTCCCGATCATGGACGGCAGTGCCGGTCCGTTCGTGTTCCTGATCCAGTCCGCCGGCATCGAGGAACAGAACAGCCCCAAGCGCTTCATCCGCATCAAGCGGCAGGTCGTGGTCGAGGGGGAGGAGAAGTGGGCCCGCCTGGATCCGTTCGAGGGTTTCAAGGTCGGCTTCGGGATCGATTTCGATCACCCCATGTTCAAATTCCACACGCGCCAGGCGGTGGTGGACTTTTCCACCACGTCCTTCGTCAAGGAAGTGAGCCGGGCGCGCACCTTCGGTTTCATGCGTGACATCGAAATGCTCCGCGAGCGCAACCTGGTGCTCGGCGGCAGCATGGACAATGCCATCGTGCTCGACGACTACCGGATCCTCAACGAGGACGGGCTGCGCTACGAGGACGAGTTCGTCAAGCACAAGATCCTGGACGCCATCGGCGATCTCTACCTCATGGGCCACAGCGTCATCGGCGCTTTCACCGGCTACAAGTCCGGGCATGAACTCAACAACCGGCTGATTCGCACGGTGCTGGCCACGAAGGGGGCCTGGGAAGAGGTGACCTTCGAGGACGAGGATGCGGCGCCCATAAGCTTCACCCATCCGGCCCAGGCCCTCTGAGACCTGCCGCGCTCGCCGTGAGGTCGTTCTCGCGGTTTCGCTCGCTACGCTCTCACGGCCTCCGGTTTTATCTTTTTTCCTTGATCTTTTCTCTCTTGCCACCCACCGCCTTCCGTTCGCCGGTCAATGACTGGCGGGGGATGGGGAAGGTGATGCGGAAGCAACTGCCGCCGGTGGGCACGGGGATGTATTCCAGGTTCGCCTGGTTGGCCTCGCAGAGCTGGCGGGCAATGTAAAGCCCAAGCCCGCTGCCGCGGGTGTCCGAGGTGAAGAAGGGCTCGAAGATGCGGTTCGCCACCTGTGGTTCGATGCCCGGGCCCGCGTCCACCACGTCCAGGGCCACGTTCCCGGCCGGGTCCATGGAGCCCGCCCGCAGCACCACCCGTGGCGGCTCCCCCGGAAGGTGGCCGTAACGCAAGGCGTTCTGGCACAGGTTCCAGACCACCTGGTTCAGGTGACTGGGATCGGCATTGACCGTGAGATCCCCGGCCGGCGCGTCCCAGCGCAGCTGTTCCTCGTCGACGTGGTTGGCCTCCCGGTACTCCTCGACGAAGGACTCCAGCCAGTCGGCCAGCGTCAACGGCTCCGGCCGGCAGCGTTCGCGCCTCGAGATCTGCATGACGTTCTCGACGATGGTGTTCATGCGCCTTGCATGGGTGCGCACGATTTCCAGCAGCCGCTGGTCCGATTCGTCCAGGTGCAGGGACTCGCCCAGCAACTGGCTGGCGTGGCTGATGGCGCCGAGCGGGTTGCGGATTTCGTGGGCGATCGATCCGGCCAACTGGCCAAGGGAGGCCAGGTTTAGCTCCTCCGCCCGTTGCGAGACCACGCTGGTGTCCTCCAGGAAGACCAGCGTCGCGCGCTCGGAATCTTCGTCGCCCAGCGCAGTGAACCTGGGCGAGACCGGCGGCACGCCCACGGCCAGGCGGATGGGGTGCAGCGTGTGCTTGTGGTGACGCCGCCAGTAGTCGAGCCTACCCAGGAGTTCCGGCGAGAGCTGCGACAGGTCCCGGTGGTTGGGATTGGGCATGCCAGTCAGGTACCAGGCCGACTCGTTCATCAGCCTGATGTGATTGTACTCGTCGACCACCAGGATCCCGGTGCGCATGCGCTGGATGATCAGCTCGTTGAGCTGCGCCAGGTTGGCCAGGTCGACGCCCCGCCTCTCCGCCAGCAATTGACTCTCCCGGGCCCGGCGCGCGAGCGCGTAGCCGAGGAAGGCCGTGCCGAAGTAGGCCAGGCCGAGCAGGCCCGCCTGCGGGGCGCTGCCCAGTGTCCGGTCCAGGTAAAGCAGGCTGTAGATGTGCTCCACCAGCACCGCGAGACTGGCCAGGGCGGCGAACAGGATCGCCAGCCGGCCGGGCAGCAGCAGCGCGCCGCCGCCGATGGTGATGACCATCAGGATGCCGATGCCCGAGCCCACGCCGCCGAGCGCGTGCATCAACATTGTGATCATGGAGATGTCGACGCAAAGCGCGAAGCAGACCTGGAACAGGAACGGGATGGACCGGGACTGGCGCAGGAGCACCGAGACGACGGCCAGGCCCAGGTAGATCAGGGCCATCAACGAAGCAAATCGCGGGTTGCCCGGGTGCAGGAGCTGCCGCAGGACCGGGCTTAGCAGCAGCCCGGTGAACAACGTCGCGATGAAAACCCGGTGCAGATTGAAGTAACTCAGCGCCCGCCAGGCGTTCTCATCGGGAGTGCTGATGGGGGTCGCTTGCTTGAACGTGGACTGCAAGGGATCGAGGCCTGGCTGCTTCCGCACGGGCGGCTGAAGTATAGCATCGGCCGCGGCGTTGCCAGTGCCGGTACCGGATATGAGGGCCGCTTTGCGAGCCGCGCCCATTTCCGACACAATACCGCGTCTCCCGGCGGCCCGATCGGACACTCTGGCCGACGCGCCCGCCGGGCGATCGTACAGCGGCCGTTCGAGTGTCGGCGTCCTAACGTTTCCGGGCTGGGCCTCCACGGGCGGGATCGACCACGTCCGCAGTGCGGCCGTGGCGATCGAGAGCGAGTCAATCAGAGGCTTCCCAAAATGAATTTTCACGAATACCAGGCCAAGGAACTCTTCGAACGATTCGACGTGCCCGTTCCGGCGGGTAGCATGGTGGATGATCTCGGCCAGGTGGAGTCGGCGGCCGCCGAGGTGGGTGGCAACCACTGGGTGGTGAAGGCCCAGGTTCACGCCGGTGGCCGCGGCAAGGCGGGTGGCGTGAAGCTGGTCAAGGGTATCGAGGAGCTCAAGTCCGCCGTCGAGACGATGCTCGGCATGAGCATCGAGACCTACCAGACCGGCGGCAGGGCACTGCCGGTGAACTCGGTGCTGATCGCGGAGGCCACCGACATCGCCGAGGAACTGTACCTGTCACTGCTGGTGGACCGGGCCAACCAGTGCATCACCTTCATGGCCTCCCGCGAGGGCGGCGTGGACATCGAGCAGGTGGCCGAGGAAACCCCGGACAAGATTCTCACCGTCCAGGTCGACCAGACCGAGGAGCTTCAGGCCTACCATTGCCGACAGATCGCCTTCGGCCTGGACCTGCACGGCAAGCAGATCAAGCAGATGGGCCAAATCATGACCGGCCTTTACCGGCTGTTCACCGAGAAGAACCTGAGCCTGGTGGAGGTCAATCCCCTGGTGATCACGAAGAAGGGCGACCTCCTCGCGCTGGACGCCAAGGTGAACGCGGACGACAACGCGCTTTTCCGGCACGAGGACCTGGCGGCGATGCGCGATGAAAGCCAGGAGGATCCCACGGAGCTCGAAGCCAGCAAGCACGGCCTGAACTACGTGACCCTGGACGGCAACATCGCCTGCATGGTGAACGGCGCCGGTCTGGCCATGGCCACCATGGACGTGATCAAGCTGCAGGGAGGCCAGCCGGCCAACTTCCTGGACGTGGGCGGCGGCGCGACCGCCGAGCGCGTCACCGAGGCTTTCAAGCTGATCCTGTCCGGGGAAAACGTGGAGTCCATCCTGGTCAACATTTTCGGCGGCATCGTACGCTGCGATCTGATCGCCGAGGGGATCATCAAGGCCGTGGAGGAAGTACACGTGGGCGTGCCGGTGGTCGTGCGCCTGGAAGGCACGAACGTGGACAAGGGGCGCGAGATGCTCGAGCAGAGCGGCCTGAAGATCACGGCGGCGAAGGATCTGACCGACGCGGCGGAAAAAGCGGTCGCCGCGGTGAAATGACGAACTAGCAGCGGCTCCGCGCCGCGAACCAGCAAATTGACGGGATCTTGTGCATGAGCGTATTGGTCAACAAGAACACACGGGTCATCTGCCAGGGTTTCACGGGCAAGCAGGGCACCTTCCATTCCGAGCAGGCGCTGGACTACGGCACAAAGCTCGTCGGCGGTGTCACGCCCGGCAAGGGCGGCAAGGAGCACATCGGGCTCCCGGTTTTCAACACCGTGGAGCAGGCCGTGGACGAAACCGGCGCGGACGCCAGCGTCATTTACGTGCCGCCACCGTTCGCGGCGGACGCGATTCTCGAAGCCGCCGACGCGGGCGTGCGGATCATCGTCTGCATTACCGAGGGCATCCCGGTCCAGGACATGCTGCGCGTCAAGGCGGTTCTACGCCAGCTGGAGGATACCTGGCTGATCGGCCCCAACTGCCCGGGAATCATCACCCCCGGCGAATGCAAGATCGGCATCATGCCCGGGCAGATCCACGAGCCCGGGCGGGTTGGCATCGTGTCCCGCTCCGGCACGCTGACCTACGAAGCCGTCTTCCAGACCACGCAGGCCGGCCTGGGACAGAGCACGTGCATCGGCATCGGCGGCGATCCGATCCAGGGCATGAACTTCATCGACTGCCTGCAGCAGTTCCAGGACGATCCGGACACCGACGGCATCATCATGGTGGGCGAGATCGGCGGCACGGCCGAGGAAGAGGCCGCCGAGTTCATCGAGGAGTACGTGAGCAAGCCCGTGGTGGCCTACATCGCCGGTGTCACCGCTCCTCCCGGAAAACGCATGGGGCATGCCGGGGCCATCATCGCCGGGGGCAAGGGCACGGCCGAGGACAAGTTCGCGGCCCTGGAGAAGGCTGGCGTGACCACCGTGCGTTCACCCACCGAGCTTGGCGGCGCGATCCAGAACGCCCTCAAGTGACGCCAGGACGGCGTCATCCCCGCGAGGGCAGGATGCCCGACAGGCGGGGATCGCGGAATGCGGGTACCAGGCTGATGGAGATTCCCGCTTTCGCGGGAATGACAGAGAAGCGGCGTCATCCCCGCGAGGGCAGGATGCCCGACAGGCGGGGATCGCGGAATGCGGGTACCAGGCTGATGGAGATTCCCGCTTTCGCGGGAATGACAGAGAAGCGGCGTCATCCCCGCGAGGGCAGGATGCCCGACAGGCGGGGATCGCGGAATGCGGGTACCAGGCTGATGGAGATTCCCGCTTTCGCGGGAATGACAGAGAAGCGGCGTCATCCCCGCGAGGGCAGGATGCCCGACAAGCGGCGATCACCTATGATGAACAGGGTATGGAACCCGGCTGTTGATGCCGCAACTATGCGTTACTAGACGATTAGTCCAAAACCGGAGCACCGTATGCCGACGGCGATACTCGTAGACGGCGGCTTCTATATCAAGCGTTACAGGGACATTCTCCAGAACGGATCCAACGGCAGCCCGGACCAGGTCGCGAAGTACCTGTTCAAGATGGCACTGGATCACCTGAACGATCACGACGGCACCCGCCGCGAACTCTACCGGATCTTCTTCTACGACTGCGCGCCTTACAGGAAGTCGCAGCTTCATCCCGTGACCGGAGAGGAATACGACTTCTCCAGCACCGACGAGGCGAAATTCCGCCGCGGGCTGCACGAGGAACTGAAACGGTTGCGCAAGCTGGCGCTCCGGCTCGGGCACCTGGTCGAGGGCCGGGGCTGGCAGATCAGGCCGGACAAGACCCGCGCGCTGTTGTCCGGGGAGATCGTCGTGGAGGAGCTGGAATTCGGCGACGTGTATTTCGACCTGCGGCAAAAGGGCGTGGACGTGAAGATTGGGCTGGACATCGCCTCGCTCGCGTACAAGCGCCTCGTTGACCAGATCATCCTGGTGGCGGGTGACAGTGATTTCGTGTCCGCTGCCAAGCTCGCGCGCCGCGAGGGCATCGACTTCATTCTGGATCCCATCTGGCACCCGATCCACTCGAGCCTGCTCGAGCATATCGACGGGTTGCGATCCACGTGCCCGCGTCCCAGCGAGCCCAAACAGTCGGGGGCGGCGTCCGCTCACCAGCCAACGCCGGAGGAACAACAGGAAGCGGCCTTCGCTTCCCACTCGCAAAGGTCGTCCTGAGCCGTGCGCATCGTCATGGCCCAACTGGACATGCCGGTGGGCGACATACACGGCAACGCCCGCCGGATTCGCGAGGCGGTCGTGCAGGCACGGGATCGTCACGGCGCCGACCTGGTGGTGTTCCCGGAATTGGCGATCGCCGGTTATCCGCCGGAGGACCTGCTGCTGCGACCCGGGTTCGTGCGCCATGCCGGCGAGGCGCTCGAGTCCCTGGCGGCCGAGGTGCGCGGCATCGAGGCGGTCATCGGTTTCCCGGAACGCGACGGGGACACACTGTACAACTCCTGCGCCTGGGTGGCCGACGGTCGCGTGCAGGCGGTTTACCGCAAGAGCGCCCTGCCGAATTACGCCGTCTTCGACGAGAAGCGCTATTTCCAGGGCGCCGATCAGCCCCTGGTCCGGGAATGCGCGGGGCAGCGGGTCGGCGTGGTGATCTGCGAGGATCTCTGGGAGCGCGAGCCGGTGGCACGCTGTGCCGAGGCGGGCGCGCGGATCATCGTTTCCCCGAACGCCTCGCCCTATGCGCTGGGCAAGCGCCGCGAACGCAGGGAACTGGTGAGCGGGCTGGCAAGGCAGCACGGGGTATCCATGATCTATTGCAACCTGGTGGGCGGGCAGGACGAGCTCGTGTTCGATGGCGGCGATTTCGCCGCCTCGCCGGACGGCGCGAGCACCGGCCAGGCACCGGCCTGCGAGGAAGGCCTGTTCGCGGTGCAGTGGGACGCGGGAGCGGGCTGGCGGCGCCTGGGCTGGGAGCCCGCCGGGGAGGGCGACGAGGACGCCGAGGTCTGGACGGTGCTGTCCCGCGGATTGCGGGATTACGTGGACAAGAACGGCTTCCCGGGTGTCCTGCTGGGACTCTCCGGGGGCATCGATTCGGCGCTCGTGGCCACCCTGGCCGCCGACGCGCTGGGCGCGGAGAGGGTCGGCTGCGTGACCATGCCGGCGCGCTACACCGCGGACATCAGCACCGAGGACGCGGAAGCGCTGGCAAACAACCTGGGCATCCGGGTACGCAAGCTCCCCGTGGACGGGGTCTTCCAGTCATTCCTGGACCTGCTCGAGCCGGCATTCGGTGATCGTGAGCCGGACGTTACCGAGGAAAACCTGCAGGCCCGCATCCGTGGCACCATCCTGATGGCGCTGTCCAACAAGTTCGGAGACCTGTTGCTGGCTACCGGCAACAAGAGCGAGCTGGCCGTGGGTTACGCCACGCTCTACGGGGACATGAACGGTGGCTTCGCGCCCATCAAGGACTGCTACAAGACCCGGGTCTATCGCCTGGCTCAGTGGCGCAACGGTCGGTCCCCGGCGATCCCCGGGCGGATCATCCAGCGGCCACCTTCCGCGGAGCTGGCGGCGGACCAGACCGACCAGGATTCCCTGCCGCCTTACGACGAGCTTGACGCCATCCTGGAGCGCTACATCGAGCGTACCCAGTCGGTCCGCGAGATCGCGGCAGCGGGATTCGACGAGGGAACGGTGAGGCGGGTTGCCTCGATGGTGCTGAAGAGCGAATACAAGCGCCGCCAGGGCGCGCCGGGACCGCGCATCACGCCCTGCGCCTTTGGCCGCGACCGGCGCTATCCGATCACTTCCGGCTGGCGGGAAGATGCCTGAATCCGAATGACGGGCCGGGTGGGGTGGCACCCGGCCGCCACGCGCGTCAACCGAACGGCCAGAGCCAGCTCAGGAGCCCGCCCTTGTCCTTGTCCTCGCCAGTCAGATACGGATTGTCGGGGTAGTTGAACTCGAGTACCCGGCGCGTGTCCTGGGCCATGTCCTTCATGTCCATGGCGTCGTAGGCCTTGGCCATGACCACCAGCGCGTCCGGCACCGAGGGGGTTTCCTCGTAGGTCTGGACGATCTTCTGGGCCCGGTTGATGGCCGCCACGTAGGCTCCCCGGCCCAGGTAATACTGGGCGATGTTCAGCTCGTGCTGCGCCATGTTGTTGCGCAGGTGGATCATGCGCTGGCGCGAATCCGCCGCATACGGGCTGTCCGGATACTTGTTGATCAATTCCTGGAATGCCAGGAATGCCTGTCTCGCGTGGGTCTGGTCGCGGGTGCTGCGTTCGTTGGGAAACAGCCGTTCCGCGATGCTCAACTGGCGCTGGAAGTTGATCAGGCCCTTCAGGTAGTAGGCATAATCCACGTGCGGATGCGTGGGATGCTCGCGAATGAAGCGATCCGCCACCGCGATGGCTTCCTCGGGCTGGTGGGCCTTCCAGTGGGCGTAGGCCAGCTCGATGAGCCCCTGGGCGGTATAGGGGCCGAACGGGAATCTGGCCTGCAGTCGCTTGTAGTACTTGACGGCCGTGTCGTACTGGCCCGCCTTCATGGACAGGTTGGCCTGGTCGTACAGGTCCTTGGCGCTCAGGGTCTCGGCGCGCTCCTCCGGGCTCATCCCGCAGCCCGCCAGCAGCACCACGGTGGTCAGGAGGACGAGGGCGTTGCGCAACTGCTTGGGTAGAATGGTCATTCCAGCCGTCGAAAGTTGAAGTAAGCCGGCAGTCTATCGAATCAGCGGACTCCCCTCCAGAGAACCCCATGAGAGAAGTCATCCAACGCACGGGCCGGATCCCGGAGGAAGCCGCCGGCAAGCGCTTCGACCAGGCATTGGCCGAGCTGTTCCCGGATTTCTCGCGCAGCCGCCTGACGGGCTGGATCCGCGAGGGCCAGGCCACCCTGGACGGGCGTGCCGTGAAACCGCGCCAGACCGTCCGCGGCGGCGAGGCCGTGGCGATTGCCGCCGAGCTCGCCGAGGATTCCCGGGTGGCCGCCCAGCCCATCGAGCTGGACGTGGTCCACCGGGACGAGGACATCCTGGTGATCAACAAGCCCCCGGGCCTGGTGGTGCACCCGGCCGCCGGAAACCCGGACGGCACGTTGCAGAACGCCCTGCTGCACCTTGACCCTTCCCTGGCGGCGTTGCCCCGCGCCGGGATCGTGCACCGGCTGGACAAGGACACTTCCGGGCTGATGGTGGTGGCGCGGACCCTCGAGGCCCACACCGCGCTGGTGCGTCAGCTCCAGGAGCGGCGCATGGGCCGGGAATACGACACGGTTGTCAAGGGCCTGGTGATCGCCGGCGGCAGCGTGGACGCCCCCGTGGGCCGCCATCCCACCCGGCGTACCCGGATGGCCGTGACCGGGGACGGCAAGCCGGCCCTCAGCGAGTACCGGGTCAGGGAGAAATTCCGGGCGCATACGCGGCTGCGGGTGAAGCTCGCGTCGGGCCGAACCCACCAGATCCGCGTGCACATGGCCCACATTCACCACCCGGTGGTGGGTGACCCGGCCTACGGGGGCCGGCCGGTGTTTCCGCCGGGCGCGGGCGAGGACCTGCGCCGGGTGCTGGAGGGCTTCCGCCGCCAGGCCCTGCACGCCGAACGCCTGACCCTGGAGCATCCGGCCAGCGGAGAGACCCGCCATTTCCAGGTGCCCTGCCCCGAGGACATGACGGCCCTGATCGAGGCCCTGCGCCGGGACGCCCGGGAACATGGTTGACCCGGAATTCATTCTTCCCGACTGGCCGGCCCCGCCCGGGGTCCGCGCCGTGGCGACCACCCGCCGGGGCGGCGTCAGCCGCGGGCCCTTCGAATCGTTCAACCTGGGTACCGCGGCCGGCGACGCGCCCGGGGCGGTGGCGAAAAACCGCCGGCTGCTGCGCGGAGCGCTGGGCCTGTCGGCGGAGCCCGCCTGGCTCCGCCAGGTGCACGGCGCACGCGCCGTGGAGGCCGGCACGGGACGTGCGCCGGAGGCGGACGCCAGCTGGACGCGCATGCCGGGCGTGGCCTGCGCCATCCTGGCAGCGGACTGTCTGCCCGTGTTGCTGTGCGACGGGCGGGGCACGTGCGTCGGGGCGGCACATGCGGGCTGGCGCGGCCTGGCCGCCGGGGTGATCGGCGCCGCCGTGGCCGCGATGCCGGTCGAGCCCGGCGATCTCCTGGCCTGGCTGGGTCCGGCCATCGGCCCGGAGCGCTTCGAGGTCGGCCCCGAGGTGCGCGAAGCGCTGTTGGCCGGCGCAGGAGCACCGAAATACGCCTTCCGGGGCTCGGGCCGCGCCGGGCACTACCTTTGCGACCTGTACGCCGTCGCCCGCCAGCAACTGCTTCGGGCCGGCGTGGGGAGCGTTCACGGGGGCGGCTTCTGCACCCATTCCGAGGCGTACCGGTTCTACTCCTATCGCCGGGACGGCGAGACGGGACGGATGGCTACCCTGATCTGGCTGGATTGAGTGGATTGGGTCTTGGGAGCAACGACGAGATTGGCGGTGGGGTCGGGGGCGGGTGCGCGTGGCCCGTTTTCGGGACACGCCGTGGACCCATCCCTGGGGGCTCGACGGCGGCCGTCCAGGCCGCCGACGGTCCCGAACCCGGGCCACGCACACCCGCTACGCCGCGCGGTACACACGGCGGGGGTGCGGTGGGGCCTGGCGAGACCGTTGAAAACAGGATGTTTTCACCGGAGCCTACAGGGATGTATCCATGGCGTTCTCGACAGGCGCTACCGCGCCGCCGCCCGAATCGGTTCTCCCCTTCCGACGCTTCCGTGGTGAGCCTCCCGGCGTTCCCTTGTTTTTGGCCCGCCGCGTCCGCATTTAACAGGCAACGCAATGATGCCGCGCGGGGGGAACCCTCATGCGAATGGACCGACTGACGAGCAAATTCCAGATGGCCCTGGCGGACGCCCAGAGCCTGGCGCTGGGGCGCGACCACCAGCTAATCGAGCCCGCGCACCTGATGGTGGCGATGCTCGACCAGGACGGTGGCACAGCCCGCCCGCTGCTGGGAAAGGCGGGCGTGCAGGTGAGCGCCTTGCGCTCCAGTCTGGGCGAGGCACTGGACCGGATGCCCAGGGTATCCGGCGCCGAGGGGGAAGTGAACGTCTCCAACGACCTGAGCCGGCTGCTCAACGTCACCGACAAGCTGGCCCAGAAGCGTGGCGACCAGTACATCGCCTCGGAGCTGTTCCTGTTGGCGGCTGCCGAGGACAAGGGCGAGCTGGGCAAGCTGTTGCGCGAGCACGGCGCCTCGAAGACCGCGCTGGAGAAGGCCGTCGAGGAGATGCGAGGCGGCGAGCAGGTGCAGGATCCCAACGCGGAAGAGCAGCGCCAGGCGCTGGAGAAATACACCATCGACCTCACCGAGCGCGCCGAGACGGGCAAGCTGGACCCGGTGATCGGCCGCGACGACGAGATTCGCCGGGTGATCCAGGTGCTGCAGCGGCGCACCAAGAACAATCCCGTCCTGATCGGCGAGCCCGGCGTGGGCAAGACCGCCATCGTGGAAGGCCTGGCCCAGCGCATCATCAACGGCGAGGTGCCCGAGGGCCTCAAGGACAAGCGGGTGCTGGCGCTGGACCTGAGCGCCATGATCGCCGGCGCCAAGTACCGCGGCGAGTTCGAGGAGCGCATGAAGGCCCTGCTCAATGACCTGGCCAAGCAGGAAGGCCAGATCGTGCTGTTCATCGACGAACTGCACACGCTCGTGGGAGCGGGCAAGGCCGAGGGCGCCATGGACGCGGGCAACATGCTCAAGCCCGCCCTGGCCCGGGGTGAGTTGCATTGCATCGGTGCCACCACCCTGGACGAGTACCGCAAGTACATCGAGAAGGACGCGGCGCTTGAGCGCCGCTTCCAGAAGGTGCTGGTGGACGAGCCCAGCGTGGAGGACACCATCGCCATCCTGCGCGGGCTAAAGGAGCGTTACGAGGTGCACCACGGCGTGGACATCACCGACCCGGCGATCGTCGCGGCGGCCACGCTCTCGCACCGCTACATCACCGACCGCCAGCTTCCCGACAAGGCCATCGACCTGATGGACGAGGCGGCCTCTCGCATCCGCATGGAAATCGATTCCAAGCCGGAGGTCATGGACAAGCTGGAGCGCCGCCTGATCCAGCTCAAGATCCAGCGCGAGGCGTTGAAGAAGGAAAAGGACGAGGCCTCGAAAAAGCGACTCCAGGAACTGGAAGGCGAGATCGGCAAGCTGGAGAAGGACTTCGCGGACCTGGAGGAAGTCTGGAAGGCGGACAAGGCCGCGGTGCAGGGCGAGCACCACATCAAGGAAGAATTGGAGCGCGCGCGGCATGAGCTGGACACCGCCATGCGCGCCCAGGACCTGAACCGGGTCTCCGAATTGCAGTACGGCACCATCCCGCAGCTGGAAAAGCAACTGAAGGAGGCAGCGGCCGGCGGCGAGCGCAAGATGCAGCTCTTGCGCAACTCGGTCACCGACGAGGAGATCGCCGAGGTGGTCTCGCGCTGGACCGGCATTCCCGTATCCAAGATGCTCGAGGGCGAGAAGGAAAAGCTCCTGCACATGGAAGGCGCGTTGCACAAGCGGGTGGTGGGACAGGACGAGGCCGTGGACGCGGTGGCCAACGCCATCCGCCGCTCGCGCTCGGGGCTGGCGGATCCCAACCGCCCCAACGGCTCTTTTCTGTTCCTGGGCCCCACCGGCGTGGGCAAGACCGAGCTGTGCAAGGCGCTCGCGGCGTTCCTGTTCGACACCGAGGAGGCGCTGATCCGCATCGACATGTCGGAGTTCATGGAGAAGCACTCCGTGGCGCGGTTGATCGGCGCGCCCCCGGGCTACGTGGGCTACGAGGAGGGCGGCTATCTCACCGAGGCGGTGCGCCGCCGACCGTATTCCGTGATCCTCCTGGACGAGGTGGAGAAGGCTCACCCGGACGTGTTCAACGTCCTGCTGCAGGTACTGGAGGACGGCCGGCTCACGGACGGCCAGGGCCGCACCGTGGATTTCCGGAACACCGTGGTGGTGATGACTTCCAACCTTGGCTCTGACGTGATCCAGAGGATGGCCGGGGAGGAGAACTACGAAAGGATGCGCGACGCGGTGATGGAAATCGTGGGCAGCCACTTCCGTCCCGAGTTCATCAACCGCGTGGACGAGATCGTGGTCTTCCATCCGCTGGCGAAGGACCAGATCCGGGCGATCGCGCGCATCCAGATCGGCTACCTGGAAAAGCGCCTGGCGGACCGGGACATGAAGCTGAAGGTGTCCGACGCCGCCCTGGACCGCCTCGGCGAGGCCGGCTTCGACCCGGTTTATGGCGCGCGGCCGCTGAAGCGCGCCATCCAGCAGCAACTGGAGAACCCGCTGGCGAACCGTATCCTGAAGGGCGAGTTCGGACCGGGGGACACCATCCGCGTGGACGCCCACGACCTGGGGCTGAGCTTCAGGAAGGCGGCGCAAGCGGCCTGACGGCTTTGTAGGAGCTCGCGGAAGCGAGCGATGGGCGTTAAGCGCCAAGACCCCCGAATCGCGCCCGTCCGGGCGCTCCTACACGAAGGTTCCCGAGCGGACCGCCTCTGTCCTCATCCCAGCTAGAATGGGCCCATGAGCGAGCGACTGGTCACGGTTTTCGGGGGCACGGGATTCATCGGCCGGGCCGCGGTGCGGGCCCTTGCCGGGGCGGATTGGCGTGTGCGCGTTGCGGCCCGTCATCCGGGCCCGGTGGACGACCTTGACGTTGAAAGCCGCACCGCCGACATCCGCGACGACGCCCAGGTCGCCACGGCGCTGGAGGGCGCCGCCGCCGTGGTGAATGCCGTCAGTCTTTACGCCGAGAGCGGCGGGCTGACTTTCCGGGACATCCACGTGGACGGCGCCGCCCGAGTGGCAAGGCTGGCGCGGGAGGCGGGTGCGGAAAGATTGGTGCACGTTTCGGGCATCGGCGTGGACGAACACTCCTCGTCGAATTACCTGGCGGCGCGTGCCCGTGGTGAGCAGGCGGTTCGGGCCGCTTACCCCGAAGCGGTGATATTGCGGCCGAGCGTTCTGTTCGGGCCCGGGGACGCCTTTCTTGCGGCGGTGGACCGCGTCACGTGCTCCCCCGTGGTGCCGCTGTTCGGCGAGGGCGCCACCAGGCTCCAGCCGGTTTACGTGGAGGACGTGGCCCTGGCGATCGGGCGGGCGCTCAAGCTGGACGACGTGCTGGGACGGATTTACGAATTGGGCGGCCCGGAGGTGCTCAGCTACCGGGAGATCGTGGAGAGGGTAATGGCGCACCGGGGCCGGCACCGGCTGATCGTGCCGATGCCGTTTGCCGCCTGGCGCCTGCTCGCCGATGCCGCGTCACTGTTGCCGGGGCCGCCGTTGACCCGCGACCAGGTGGCGCTGCTCGAGGAGGACAACGTGGTGGGGGAGGGTGCTGCCAGCTGCAAGGATCTCGGCATCGAGCCGCGCGGGCTGGATAGCCTGCTGGACGCATGCCTGCCAGCTTGAATGCCTCGACTGTCCGCGTGCGACGGCATTGAGCCCATGAGACGCTACCTGCTGTTCGTATCCCAGCTCTATTCATTGTCCATACTGCGGCCGCTGCAGGAGGCCGTACGCGCTCGCGGCGACGAGGTGGCCTGGTTTTGCGAATGGGACGAGGACGAGTTCCTGCGCCGTAACGAGCGGGTGCTGGAAGACGTGGCGGCGGTCAAGGCGTACGCGCCGGATGCCGTGCTGGTGCCCGGCAACTGGGTGCCACCGCTTTTTCCGGGCATCAAGGTGGAGGTGTTCCACGGCTTCAGCGTGGCCAAGCGAAGCCTGGAACGCGGTCATTTCCGCATACGCGGCTTTTTCGACCTTTACTGCACCCAGGGCCCGGACACCACTCCGCGCTTCGAGCGGTTGGCCCGCGAGCACGGCCATTTCCGCGTGCGCGAGACCGGCTGGCCGAAGGTGGATCCCCTGTTTCGCGCCGAGCCCGCACCGTTCCCGGTCCGCGGTGGGCGACCCGTGGTGCTGTACGCTTCCACGTTCACCCCGAGGCTCACCTCGACCACGCACCTGTTCGAAGCAGTGAAACGCATGAGCGAGGGTGGTCGCTGGCAGTGGCTGGTCACGTTCCACCCGAAGATGCCCCGGGATATCGTTGACCGGTACCGGGCGCTGGAAGGGCCGAACCTGAAGTTCGTGGAAACCGACGACATCATTCCCCTGTACAAGGCCGCCGACGTCCTGCTCTGCGACACGTCCTCGGCGATCTCGGAATTCCTGTTGCAGCACAGGCCGGTGGTGACGTTCCGGAATCGCAGGCCGCAACGCTACATGATCGACGTCGCCGAGCCGGAAGCCGTGGAGCCGGCCCTGGAAAGGGCGTTGACCCGGCCCCCGGAAATCATGGAGGCAATCCGGCGTTACGCGGAGCACATCCACCCGTACCGGGACGGCCGCTCCAGCGAGCGGGTCCTTGATGCCGTGGAAGAGAGCCTGGCCCTGGGCCGGGAGGGGTTGCGCCGCAAGCCGCTTAACCTTTGGCGCCGGTGGCAGGCGCGGAGGAAGCTAGGCTACTACGGTATCTGATAAGGACCAGCGCGCGCTGGTCTATACTGGGTTTGCTGACACCCACGATCCGGCCCGTTCGCGGCTGCAACCCGCCTCCCGCAGTTTGAGCCGCGATGCAACCCTGAACAACATGGCCCGTGGGCCGGTCAATTGCGCATTCGCTGAGGGGGAGGGGAACTATGGGCAGTCAACGCATTGCGGCAGCGGTGCTGCTGATGCTGTTTTCCACCTTTGCGCAGGCCGAGGTCCGCAACGTCCAGGCTGGGGACGTGGCCGGCCTGATCCAGGCCTTCAAGGATGCCAATGCCGATACATCGGAGCTGATGGTGGTGGTGATAAAGGGCACCGGCACCTTCAAGTTCACGGATGCCTACCAGGACACGGGCTATGCCCTGCCGCCCCTGGAAGGCGCCAGGGTGGCGATCCTCGTTGAGGAAAGGGGGGTGAGATTGGTCTTCAATCCGGGCACGGGGCAAGCCAAGTCCGGCGGGACGACAGTTGAAATGGGCGGGATATCCCTGTTCAAGGACAGGGAAGACGAACCAGCGGTATTGTTTCTGAAAGGCCTTTTCATTGGTTTTTCATTATTCGGTCCATCGGCCACGGGACCGGATGACCTTCCGACGTTGGAGCAGGGTCCGAATACCAGCGGCAACGTCATCAATGCCCAGGGTTCCATCGTCATCCTGGATAGCGTCCGCGTGCTCGCCAACCTGGAGGCCGCGATTCTTGCAGAGGCAACCCGGCTCATCGGCAACTCGATGTCAATCAGTGGCAATGGCGTGACGGCACGCACGCTTACTTCCGAAACGCCCCCGAGCCAGGCCGAGCTGGACTCGGTCGTGGACGAGCTTTCGGATTTCGTTACCATCGCCGCCGCCAATTTCCGGTTGAAAGCCGCCAACAGGGCGCAGCTCCAAGCCGCCGGAGAGCGATTCAAGTCGTTGGCTGACGAGGGTGTCTACGTTATAGCCGGCAGTGTTGTGCGTACCACTTTTAGGCCGGTGAATCTCAGCGGCGCCGGCAAATTCCACGTGGAGGACAGCTTCCTGGAACAAAAACACGGCAGCTTGCCGGTGATCGAAGTGAATGGTTTCACCACCGCCGCCAGCGAAGTGGAGATACGGAACTCGGTGATCAGCCACCCGGACGCCGGGCAGGCCATTGAGATTACCCGCGGGCACCTGGATCTGGACGGGGTAACTGTTGCCGCCGAGGACGCTCTGGATATCAAGTCCGACGCCTCGGTGACCGCCTACCGATCCATTCTGGGCACCGCGACCCGGGGTGGGGTGGGAAGCGACCGGGACGACAACTGCGACGTGGACTCGTTTTCCGATGGTCTAACCTCCCTGGGCTACAACATCAGCGCGGACGCGAGTTGCGGGCTGGGCAAGTCCACGGACCGCCAGAACACGGACCCGAAGCTCACCGACCCCACCGGTGACAGCCTGGTGCCCGGTCTGGCCGCCAATAGCCCCGCCATTGATGGAGGACCTGCCGGGCTGGTGGGTGGCCAGCTGCCCTGTGGGACGGCGGACCTGCTGGGCACGGCGCGTCCCCAGGACGGGGACGGGGACGGGCCGGCGGAGTGCGACGTGGG
>Ga0209918_1000417_pt1 | contig 28394 bp, 29 predicted proteins | sample SalPonD_shore_MG_FD_185712 | JGI IMG/M metagenome (GOLD analysis project Ga0209918, IMG submission 185712) | Salt pond soil microbial communities from South San Francisco under conditions of wetland restoration - Salt Pond MetaG... | ecosystem: Environmental > Aquatic > Marine > Intertidal zone... | reverse complement strand
CTTGCCGGCCAAAAATTGCTCAACATCTTCCAACGTCCGTATCTGCGCTTCATCCATCTGCACCAACATCTCCCTATGCTGGACAGACCCATCAGATTTTCAGCCTCATTTCATATTGGAAAAGGCTAAGATTTGCCAGTTGCAAAGGCACTTATTAAGATCGATGTGTTTCGATTTCTTACACGCTCGGCCGTTATGCGACTGTTGAAGTTTGGCCGATAGCTACTTGTCTGCTTCCAGATAGAGGTAGTTGAAGCCAGCGGCCACACTGCCTCCGCTGCTCTTGCCGCTGATCGGCTGCAGCGAAATACTGCCGTCACGCTTGCCGATGGGGGCGTTATTGCCGAGATTGATACCCAAGGTGACACCGCCGCTTACTCCCGAATATTTACCGGCCAGTTGGTGGGTACCTGGCTGGAAGTGATTGGCTAGGACGGAATAACGGATGCTGGTGTTCTTGTTGAAGTGAACGTCGATACCGAGGCCGATACCCATTTCTCCTTTGTAGCACTCGATCATACTACCATCACGTGGCTTGAATTCACAGCGGATATCCCGTACCGAGTGGATCAGGAGATTGACGCCCGAGTGGGGCACGATCTTGCAGGTCAGGGTGCCGATGATGTTTATGGGAGTTTTGATTTTGCCGGCAATGGCGTTGCCGACGGGCAGTAACAGCGTCGCGGCCAAGAGCATTGCGGCAAGTGATCGTTGCATCCTTTCCTCCTTACGGGGCTCCAGGGGGTACCACTATCATAGTTGGTTCTGCGGCCGAATAAGCAGGGCAGGAAAAAGATATATCAAATAGGTACACTGCCGCCGAATGATTCGAATAACCCCATCTCTTTCTCACATGGTATCCAACAATGACTGATAAAATGATCGTAACGCACAACGGTAATTTTCATGCTGACGATGTGTTCAGTGTTGCGCTGTTCAAGAGCCTTCTCCCATCTTTTGAGCTTATTCGTACGCGTGATCCGGAGCTAATTGCCAAGGCTGATATCGTGATCGATGTGGGGGGTGAATATAACCCGTCCAGAGGCCGTTTTGATCATCATCAACGTGGCGGTGCTGGTGAGCGTGAAAATGGCATTCCCTATTCGTCGTTTGGTCTGATCTGGCAGAAATATGGTCTGGAGATATGCCTGGGTAATCAGGAAGTTGCAGATGCTGTGGATGCAGGTTTGGTCTCCACCATCGATGCCATTGATTGCGGCCATGTCGAAGGGCTCCCTCAAGGCATCAGCCTGAGTCAGACGATCGGTATGTTTAACCCGACCTGGCAGGAAGATGGTGATTTTGATGCTGCTTTTGATGAAGCGGTCGATTTTGCATCGCGCGTGTTAACACGCTTCATTGCATCGGCCCGCGGTGGCATAAGTGCAAAAGCGATTGTGGCGAAAGCGATTGAGGATGCAGAAGATCCGAGAGTGATTGTGTTGGCTCAATATACCCCGTGGAAACGAACTGTTCAGGCTTTGTCTGAAGATGCTCTGTATGTGATTTACCCGTCACAAACCGGCGAGTGGAGAATTCAGGCCGTGCCTGTTGAGCTCGGTTCATTTGAAAACAGGAAACCGCTGCCCGAGGCTTGGGCTGGCTTATCCGGTGAATCTCTTCAAGCGGTAACCGATATTGATGATGCTATGTTTTGCCATAATGGTCTTTTTATTGCAGGTGCAGAATCATTTGAAAGCATCATGCAGATGGCAGCCATGGCGCTGGAAGAAGTATAAAAGGGTAGAACCCTCTCCTGATAATCATACTTCCAATACTTCCCACGAGTAGTGACCAGAAGGTATAGGTTATTCCCATCCGTGAGCTTCAATCGTTTAACCCCATCTGGGAGCTTTGCTTTGCGGATAGTCGATTCTGTCAACGCCATTTCGATTTCCCTTCTGATAAATCTCAACCCACGGTAAGTTATAAACTTACCGTGGGTCTTACCGTGGTTTGATTGGGAAAAGACTATAACTGCATGCAACGACTTGAAACAACAAGAGGGGACTATAATGCCTTGATATATATGGATAAATGAAACGTATTGAAACTCAACGGAGAAAGTAATGGAGGCAGGGGCGGGAATCGAACCCGCGATAGAGGTTTTGCAGACCTCTGCCTTACCACTTGGCGACCCTGCCGTTCGCGGTACCAAAAAAAGGGGGGCGCAGGGCCCCCGATCTGGAGCGGGAAACCGGGCTCGAACCGGCGACCTCAACCTTGGCAAGGTTGCGCTCTACCAACTGAGCTATTCCCGCGAAGGGGGCGAATCATTGCCAAGTGTGATGGCGGTGTCAAGAAGCGGTTTGCCCGTCCGGGTTGTCGGCTCCATGTCGGAATCTTTTTGTCAGGAAGGTATGTAGCCGTTAGCTTACAGTGGACTTTTTGCCTGATGGGAAGTTCCAAGGAGAGGCGATCTTGAATCCCGAAGAACAACGTAAAATCTATGTGCTTGATACCAATGTCCTGATCCATGATCCCCATGCCCTGAATCAGTTCGATGAACATGATGTTGTCCTACCGATTGCGGTGCTGGAGGAGATGGACAAGGTCAAACGCGGTTTCGATGAGCTGGCCCGGAATGTCCGCGAGGCCTCGCGCCAGCTCGATGATCTGAGCGCGAGCTGCGGCGACCTGGAAGCGGGTTGTCCCCTGCCGGGGGGTGGCAAGCTCTTTTTCGAGCTCAATCACCGTGCGCTCGAGATCCTGCCGGAGTCGCTGGCGAAAGGCAGCGGTGACAACCGTATCATCGCCGTGACCATGTCGCTGCAACAGGAGCATCAGGAGCGTCGGGTCATCCTGGTCAGCAAAGATATCAACCTGCGCATCAAGGCACGTGCCCTGGGGCTGGTGACCGAGGATTACCGCTCCGATCGCGTGGTCGAGGATATGGAGGTGTTGCCGCTCGGTTACATCAATATCGATGACCAGGCGTGGAGCGAGATGGCTGCCAACATGGAGGTGACCGACAGCGGCAAGGGAAGTCACTACCGTATCCAATGGCCTGAAGGGCAGACCATTCCCTATGTCAACGCATTCATCGTGCTGCCGGGAGATCGTCAGCAGGTGTTGCGCTGTGTCCAAGTGGAGGAGGGGGGCTTTGTTCATCTGCATGATGTGCAGTCCTACCGCAACGATCGGCATGCCATCTGGGGTGTGCAGGCGCGCAATATCGAGCAGAACATGGCGATGAACCTGCTGATGGATCCCGAGATCGATATGGTCAATATCCTGGGTCGTGCCGGAAGCGGAAAAACTTTGCTGGCATTGGCATGTGGCCTGCACCAGACGCTCGACCTAGGACTGTACGACCGTATTCTGGTGACCCGAGCCACCGTTCCGATGGGGCAGGATATCGGCTATCTGCCGGGCACCGAGAAGGAGAAGCTGGAGCCCTGGATGGGGGCGATCACCGACAACCTGTCGATACTGCTCGGGGAGGACTACCACGGTCTGAATAACGATCTGGGCCAGTACAAGATCGAGGTGTCGGCCCTCTCCTATGCGCGTGGACGCACCTTTACGCGCACCTGGCTGATCGTCGACGAAGCGCAGAATCTGACGCCGCACCAGATGAAGACCCTGATTACCCGCATGGGGCAGGGCTCGAAGATCCTGATTCTGGGCAATAACGCTCAGATCGATACGCCGTATCTGACCACCTATACCAACGGGCTTTCGATGGCGGTGACGAGCTTTTCCGATTGGCCTTACGCGGGCCATGTGACCCTGCGGGCCAGCGAGCGTTCACGGCTGGCAGCGCGTGCTGCGGAAGTGATGTAGGTGGCGCGAAAGGATGGTATTTCCTTGACCCTATGGGGGGCGGTTCATACACTCCCGGTTTCCTTTACGAGGCTGTTCCGGGACGGGTCTCCTACAGGCAATCCATTTGAAGTTCACATGCGGGAGAGCATCTAAGACATGCGCGAGTTTGAACGTATCAAGCGCCTGCCGCCGTATGTCTTCAGCGTTGTCAATCAGTTGAAGATGGAGCTGCGCCGCAGCGGGCACGACATCATCGATTTCGGCATGGGAAACCCCGATCAGGCGACGCCGCAGCATATTGTCGACAAGCTGTGTGAAGCGGCCAACGATCCGCGCAACCATCGCTACTCGATGTCCCGTGGTATCCCCGGGCTGCGTCGGGCAGTGTGCGGCTGGTACAAGCGCAAATTCGGTATCGAGCTTGACCCCGAGTCCGAGGCGATCGTCAGCATCGGTTCCAAGGAGGGGTTGGCACATCTGGCCGTGGCGATCACCAGCCCCGGTGATCTGGTGCTCTCTCCCAATCCAGCCTATCCGATCCACCCCTACGGTTTCATTATTGCCGGCACCGACATTCGTCATGTGCCGATCGGTCCCGGCATCGACTATTTCGAGGAGCTGACAAAGGCGGTGGAGGAGTCGTGGCCGCGCCCCAAGCTGGTGCTGGTCAATTTCCCCTCCAATCCGACGGCGCAGGTGGTCGATCTCGACTTCTATGCCCGTCTTGTCGATTTCGCCAAAGCGTACGATCTTTTGATCGTCTCCGATATCGCCTATGCGGAGATCACCTTCGACGGCTACCAGTGCCCCTCCATTCTGCAGGTGCCGGGAGCCAAAGAGGTGGCTGTCGAGTTCTATTCGATGTCTAAGAGCTACAATATGCCGGGCTGGCGAATCGGCTTCATGGTCGGCAATCCCGAGGTGGTTGCCGCACTTGCCAAGATCAAGTCCTATCTCGATTACGGCGCTTTCCAGCCGTTGCAGATCGCTGCGGCCGTGGCGCTGAATGGGCCGCAGGATTGTGTCGAGGAGATCCGGTCGACCTATGAACAGCGTCGCAACGTGCTCATCGACGGCATGAACAAGGCGGGATGGCATGTGGAGCCACCGAAGGCAACCATGTTCGTCTGGGCGGAGATTCCTGATGAATTCAAGTCGATGGGTTCACTGGAGTTCTCCAAACGCCTGCTTCAGGAGGCCGGCGTGGCGGTCAGCCCCGGGGTCGGCTTCGGTTCCAACGGCGATGACTATGTGCGAATCGCCCTAATCGAGAATGAGCACCGTACCCGACAGGCGCTCCGCGGTGTGCGTCGGTTTTTGAACGCGGGAGGAGACAGGCATGAGTGATGTTCGGGTGGGCCTGATCGGCTTTGGCACCATCGGCACCGGCGTGGTGCGTAGCTTTGTCGAAAATCGCGATGCGCTGAACCAGCGTCTTGGTCGTACCGTACGGCTGGCCCGCATCTGCGACAGGGATATCGTGAGGGGTCGTGGTGTCGACGTCAGCGGCATCGATCTGACGACCGATATCGAGGACGTGCTCTCCGCCGATGATATCGATATCGTGATTGAACTGATCGGTGGCTATGAGCCGGCCCGAAGCTTTGTCATCCGGGCGATTGAAAACGGCAAGCATGTGGTGACCGCCAACAAGGCGCTGATCGCTAAATACGGCGAGGAGCTATTCGCTTTGGCCGAACAGCGCGGTGTGGCGCTGGCCTTCGAGGCGGCCGTGGGCGGCGGGATTCCCTGCCTGAAGGCGCTGCGCGAGGGGCTGGCCGCCAATCGTATTGAGTCCGTCTACGGTATTCTCAACGGCACCTGCAACTATATCCTGACCAGTATGGAACGGGATGGTTCCACCTTCGACGAGGTGCTGCAGCAGGCCCAAGAACTGGGTTATGCCGAGGCTGATCCAACCTTTGATATCGAGGGGGTCGATACGGCCCACAAACTGTCGATTCTCAGCGCCATGGCCTTCGGAACCCATATTCGCTTCGATGATGTCTATACGGAGGGGGTGACCTCCATTTCGGCCGGCGATATCGAGTCGGCCCGAGAGCTTGGCTATCGCATCAAACTGCTCGGAATCGCCAAGCCGCATGGTGAGCGGGTGGAGATGCGTGTGCACCCCTGTCTGGTGCCGCTCAATGCACAACTGGCCCAGGTTTGGGACTCCTACAACGCTGTCTGGATTCGCGGCAATTTCGTGGAGGATACGCTCTATGTCGGTCGTGGCGCCGGAGAGCGACCGACCGCCAGCGCGGTGATGGCCGACGTACTTGATATCGCCCGCGGGCTTCCGGACTGCGTCACGCATCTGGCTGCACCGATGGCCTTTCCCCAAGCGATGCGGAGGGAAGCCGAGACCCTGCCGGTGGCGGATGTGGAGGGTGAGTACTACCTTCGTCTTATGGTCAAGGATGAGCCGGGTGTGCTGGCTGCTGTGACCGAGATACTGGCTTACCATCGCATCAGTCTCGAGGCACTGATCCAGAAGGAACGTCACAAGACGCAGGCTGTGCCGATTGTCATGACGACGCATAATACCCTAGAGGGAAACCTGCGGGCTGCCGTGGCCCGTATCAGCGAACTCGACAGCGTCGAGGGCGAACCGCTGGTTCTGCACATAGAAAGGTTTGGAGACTGATATGCCGCATTATGAAGGAATCATCGAGCGTTATCGTGCTTTTCTCCCGGTAGGGAAGGACGATGCCATCATCACGTTGTACGAAGGCAATACGCCTCTGCACGAATCCTACAACCTGCGTCAGGCCATCAACCCCGATCTGAATATCTACCTGAAGTTCGAGGGGCTGAATCCGACCGGGTCGTTCAAGGATCGCGGCATGACCATGGCGGTGACGCATGCCTATAACGAGGGCTCCCGTTCAGTCATCTGCGCTTCCACCGGCAACACCTCGGCCTCGGCGGCCGCCTATGCGGCGAACTGTGGCATGCAGGCACATGTACTGATTCCGGACGGCAAGATTGCACTGGGCAAACTGTCGCAGGCGATTCGTTACGGTGCCAAGGTGATCCAGATTCGCGGCAACTTCGATCAGGCACTGCAGATTGTGCGTGATATCTCCGAGGATGGTCTGGTGACACTGGTCAATAGCGTTAATCCCTACCGTCTTCAGGGGCAGAAGACAGCCGCCTTCGAGATCGTCGACGAACTCGGTTTCGCACCCGATTACCACGCCCTTCCGGTCGGCAATGCGGGCAATATCACCGCTTACTGGATGGGGTATAACGAATACCATGACAAGCGGATCGTCGAGGGTATGCCGAAGATGCTCGGCTTCCAGGCAGCCGGCGCGGCCCCGATCGTGAACGGCGCACGGGTGGAGCACCCCGAAACCGTGGCCACCGCCATCCGGATCGGCAACCCCGCATCATGGAAGCAGGCCGAGGCGGCACGCGATGAATCGGGCGGTCTGATCGAGGCGGTGACTGACGAGGAGCTTCTCGAAGCCTACTCCATGCTGGCCAGCCTGGAGGGCGTGTTCTGCGAGCCGGCCTCGGCTGCCAGTGTGGCCGGCGTGATCAAGCTCAATCAGCGTGGCTATTTCAAACCGGGTGATCGTATCGTCTGCACGCTGACCGGTAACGGTCTCAAGGATCCCGACACGGCCATGCGCGATGTGCCCCGGCCGGTGACCATCGATGCGACGGAAGATGCCGTGCGGGGCATGCTGGAGCTCTGATCGGACAGCTGTACGGATGTTGATGGTGACCAACAGTCTGGCGGAGACGCCGGACGGACTGCAGTTGCATCCGGCACTCCACTTCCTGCGGGACCGGCTTGCTGGATGTCGCAGGACATGGTTTGCCGCCTCTTCGTATACGCCGCTTTCACTGTTTGCCCGGTGGGTGGGACAGCCTCCCGCCGCCCTTGTCGGAGCCCGGATCGATCTGCCCGGTGATGCCCGGCAGTGCTGGATGGCTTCCCCCTTCCATGCGCGTCTGATGCGGGATCATCTGCAGGTGATGCCGGAGGGGTTGTTCGGTTGGACAGCCGATGATGCCGTTGACCTGGCAGAGCTTCTGAACCCTTTTCTGTCCGATGATGGCATGAGTCTGCATACGACGGGTGCTGCCCTGATTCTCGCCTGTCGGGAACCGATGGAGGCCGCCCCTGCTGCGTTTGCCGAGGTGGCTGGCAAGGTGCTGCCAAACCGGCATCCGTCGGGAGCCGATGGGGGGCGACTGATGCGACTCGTGTCCGAAATCCAGATGTATCTTCACCATCATCGCGGGAATCTGAAGAGTGCCGCTGCCGACGTGAGCGGTCTCTGGTTCTGGGGTGGTATCCCGTTGCCGCTGGAGCGCAGCTTCTCTTCGTTGCCATCCGTGGCCACCCTGAATCCCTTTCTGGCTGCCGTTGCGGAGGGCAGGAATGCACAGCTGACGATGAGCGACGCCGAGCAGCTGGAGCGATTGATCAACCCTGCTTCCCCGTTGCCGCGTGATAGCGTTCTGTTCGGCGACGGCCATGCCCTCTGGTTGCGGTCTTCGCCTGTTGCCACCGTGGTGTCGAAACTGCAGCGGACAGGACTGGGATTGAAGCAGCCGGATAAGTTGAAACACGAGGAGGCATTGTGGCGAATGCTGCAGGAGCGGACGTAATGCTGCCTGATTTGGTGACGATGCGTGGACGGCAGCTTGTCTGGCGGCATGCGTCGCTAAGAGCCGACGATCCGCTGTCTGCCTGGCAAGGACTTCTCGCCAATCGCGGTTTGAGCGAGGACGATCCCTATTTCGCTCCTCGTCTGGCCGATCTGCCTGACCCGGATGGCATGTACGACATGCCACAGGCTGCTGAAAGGGTCGCCCGTGCCGTCATGGATAGCGAACATATCCATATCTTTGGCGATTTCGATTGCGATGGCGTTTGCGGCACGGCTGTGCTGCTTGAGTCGCTCAGGGCAGCGGGTGCGCATGTCACCTCGTCGATTCCGCATCGTGCCGACGACGGTCACGGTATCGGGGTCGAGCCGGTCAGTGAGGCGCGGACGAACGGGGCTACGCTTGGCATCAGTGTCGATACCGGCACCACCTGTTTCGAGGCATGCAGGGCGGCTCGCTCGCTCGGATTTGACCTGATTGTCACCGATCATCATCTGCCGGACAGCAGGCTTCCCGAGGCCTTTGCACTGCTCAATCCGGCGCGTGAGGAGTGTGGCTTTGGCGATCGGTTGTTGTGCGGAACCGGTGTCGCCTTCTTTTTGCTGGTGGCAACCTGGAAGCGGCTGAAGGCAGTGGGAAAGTCACCGGCTTTCGATCTGCGTCGGTTGCTGGATCGTGTGGCCGTGGCCACCGTGGCCGATGTCATGGATCTGCGGGGAGTCAATCGAATCCTGGTGCATCACGGCCTGCTACAGCTCAACAACGCCCCTTCCATCGGCATGGCGGCGTTGCTGGATGTGGCACGCGTCAAATCGACCGTGACAACTGAGACCATTGGCTTCTACATCGCACCGCGCATCAATGCAGCCGGGCGCATGCGTCATGGCGAGGAGGCGATGCGTCTGCTTGCCACCCATGACCCGGTCGAGGCGCGGCAACTTTCATCCCTGCTTGATGAGAGTAACAAGGAGCGCAGGCGGGTCGAGGCGGAGGTGTTCCGGCAGGCTGAAGCGCGGCTCAATGGCTCCGATATCCTGGCGGTCTATCATGACGATTGGCATGCCGGCGTCGTCGGGCTTGCCGCCGGGCGGTTGGCCCGCAAGCATAATCGCCCGGCAGCCGTCGGTTTCGTGACCCCGGATGAACGGGTTCGTGTCTCGTTACGTGGCCGTCCCGGTTACCATATCGGCAACCTGCTGAATGCATGCAGCGAATTTCTGGAGGGGTTCGGAGGGCATGCCGGTGCCGGCGGCGGTACGATCCGTCCCGGCGCATGGGACGGTTTCGTGACCGCCTTTGGCAAGGCGGTGGAGGTTCAGGGGAAGGGTGGTACCCATCCGGAACTCCCTCTCGATGGGATTCTCGGTCTGGATGCCATGCACGCTGGTCTGGCCGAACGCCTGACCCGTTTCGAGCCGTTAGGGCAGGGCAATCCGGCCTGCCAGTGGCTTCTGGAGGCCGTGCAGATCGTGGACCGGCGCGACATGAAAGGTGGTGTGGTGCGTCTGCGCCTTCAGCAGACGATAAGCCGTCACGGTGTAGTCGATGCCGTGGTGTTCAGGCCCGGTCCGATGGACGAGGTGTTAACGCCCGGGCATCAGGTGTCGGTGGTCGGTCAGCTCAAGCTGGATGACTGGCGCGGTAATGGTGCTGTCCAGTTCGTGATCGAGGATCTCTTGGACGAGCCTGCTAACTGACCTGGTCGGTCTGCCACAGGTGACAGGTTGTTTGTTCACCCATGAACCAGACCCGTTTGAATGGATGCGGCATTGATCCGAATAGCGGGGTGAGGATCGGAATGATGACATCGTCCGGTGTGTCGATCCGATCGTCCGTATGGAGAAGGAGTTCGATATGCAGGGCATCCGTATCGTAGGCCTTGTTGAAAGTGTTCTGGATGATGTGATCCAGTGTTTCCGGGGCGGCAGCCTGAATCTCGGCAATGGTCGGGTTAGTCAGGCTGACCAACTGGAAGGCGATCGGGCCCTCGGTAAGATGGATGCAGAGAAGGTGGGGCTCGGGTTCGGGACGGCTGCTGATTCCTGCCCATTCGTTGTGTGAATCAAGGCGTTGGATGAAGCGGGCGAAGGTCGCCTGCTCGTCCCGTTGTTTGCTGTCTGGCTGGCTCATCCGAATTCTACCAGCAATGACAGCGCATTAGCGCATTCATGTGGTCGAAATTAAAGTGCTTTTCTGATGGGGTCAAGTCACTTTATTCACTATTTCTTTATCTGTGACAGTAAGTTATGCATTTCGCCTGGGCGTATACGGTGGCACGGCTGGCGGGCCGAACCGTAGCACATTATCATACAGGGATGCTGTTGTTCGTGCTGTTGTCGATACCGCTGGGCTGTTTTTGTCTCTGGTTCGGCTGGAAGGCTTGGCGGGTGGGGCGCCGGGATGTGGTCGTCACGATGGGCATTCTGGCCTTTTTCTGCTTTGCCACGGCGTTGCTGTCTATCGGCTGGGCCTATCTCTATATCCACCCCTGACGTTCCGAATTCGCTGTTTCACCTCTCTGCACCGACTGCTGCATGACCCAGTCGACCAGATATGTGTGGATGTTGCTCTGGTAGGTTTCCTTGTGCCGGAGAAGGTAGAATTGGCGCTCCAGAGTCATATCGCGGATATTCAGCACCGCCAGTTCGTCGCGATCGATTTCGTTGGCAACGGCGATTTCGGAGAGGCAGGCAAGTCCTGCACCGCTGGCCACCAGCGCCTTGATGGTCGGCACGTGTTTCAATTCGGTCAGGATATCGAGATGGGGGAGATGATGGCGGAAGGCGTGTTCGAAGATGGAGCGCGTGCCGGAACCGGCCTCGCGCATGATCCATCGGCTTTCCATCAGGGCCTCAGGCGGTAGCGGCCCGCGTCCGGCCAAAGGGTGGTCGGGGCAGGCAATAATGACAAGCCGGTCGGTCCACCATGGCGTGACAGTCACCTTCGGGTGTTGGCAGATTCCCTCGACCAATCCGAGTTCGATCCGGTGCGATAGCAGTTCGGTCAGGATCGCACTGCTGTTGCCACTTTCCAGATGAATCTCGAGTCCGGGAAAGCGGTCGTACAGATGGATGGCGAGCCGGGGGAAAAGGAAATCCGCGATGGTCGTGCTGGCACCGATGGCGAGTGTCTGCTGTCCGGCCTGGCCCAGCTCTCCGGCGATAGAATTGACCTGGTCGAGAATGCGTTGTGCTTTGGGAAGCAGCCAGTGTCCCTGCGGATTGATTCGGATGCGTTTCCCGGTTCGGTCGAAGAGTGTCAGGCCGAGCTGCTGCTCCAGTTCCCTGAGCGCCGTACTGACGGCGGATTGCGTCAGCGAGAGGTGTTCGGCGGCGCGCGAGATATTCTCGGCATGGGCGATCGCCACGAAGGCACGCAACTGCTTCAGGGTAATATTCATCATGCCCGAAGTATATATCGATTAAATCTATTATGAATATATATATTATTCGTTTCTATTGATTTATTGAAGGTCGTATTCTCCACGTCACTTTGAACGACAGGTGGTGTGCAGCGATGATCAAACATGAGCGGAACAGATGTATATCGATGTTGACCGGAGGCGCGCTGGTCGCGCTGATCGTCGCCATTGCCTGGTGGTCGGACCAGGCTTTGCAGCTCGAGCGCTTCGGGCTTGGCACGCTGTCGCTGGCGCTTTTCCTGGGTATGATTCTGGGCAACATTCTGCGCATGCCGGCCGTGATGCAACCGGGCATCCATTTCGCCCAACAGCGGCTGCTTCGCGCCGGGGTTATGCTCTACGGATTGCATGTCAGCATCGGCCAGCTTCTGCATGTTGGCGGCGAGGCCTTCGGTATCGATCTGATTGTCATGGCGACGATTCTGATCGGGGGCATCTGGCTCGGTATCCGGGTGTTTGGATTGGAGCGCGACCTAGCGGTCATGACGGCGGCCGGCAGCGCCATCTGCGGCGCGGCGGCGGTGCTGGCGACGGAGCCGGTGGTGCGCGGCAACAGTGCCCATACCAGTATGGCGGTGGCCACGGTGGTGGTGTTCGGTACCCTGGCGATCCTGATTTATCCGGTGATCTATCACCTGACCGGCGCCAATCCCCAAACCTTCGGTATCTATATAGGCTCTACAGTGCATGAAGTGGCGCAGGTGGTAGCTGTCGGCCACAGCATCGGCGATGGGGCCGAGCAGACCGCCGTGATCGTCAAGCTGATGCGGGTGATGATGCTGGCCCCCATTCTTTTGTTGCTGAGCTGGTGGTGGGGGAGGTCCGAACAGAATGAGGGGCACGGCAAGGCGAAGTTGACCATTCCATGGTTCGCCTTCGGTTTTATCGCAGTGGTGGTCATCAACTCTCTCTGGACCATGCCGGGGACACTGCACAGAGGATTGGAGCTGATCGATACGTTGATGCTATCGGCGGCAATGGCTGCCCTTGGATTGGAGACCCGTTTCGGACGCATGAGGGTGTTGGGGCTGAAGCCATTGATGTTCGCCGGCGTGCTCTTCCTGACACTGATGGTGGGCGGCAACCTGCTGACGGGGTGGCTGCTGCACGTCTCCCGACTCTGAATTCTTGATTCCTGCCGTGCAGAGCCTGGCCCCGTTTGTGTATGCGGTCGCCATGGGCTTTAATGGGTAGTACTTGGCCGGCATGGGGAGAGGCGATGAAAAAAGAGCGGCTGCTTTCCGGTGGCTACGGGAATAGCAGGTATTTCAATCTGATCGCGATCCCGGCCCTGATTGCCCTCGTCTTCGGTGTCTACGTTCTGGTCTATGCCACCGGCGGTATCAAGTATGTCTACTCTCACTCGATGTATTTCCCGATTGTTCTGGCCGGCTATCTTTATGGCCCTTCTGGCGGTGCGCTGATCGGCCTGCTGGGCAGCATCATGCTCGGCCCCTTCATGCCCATCGATACCGTCACGCACGAGGCTCAGGAGACCATCAACTGGGTCTATCGCAGCATCTTTTTTGTCTCGATCGGTTCCCTGGTCGGCTACGGGGTCGGTCAACTCCGTCAGCGTATGGCGAGAATCCACTTTCTGGCACGCCACGATCCGGATACGGGATTGCCGAACCGGACCAGCGCTCTGGAGTATATCTCGAGCATTCTTCAGCAGATGCAAGAGGAGCGCGGTGGACAGCATGTGCTGATCAAGGTGGCGTGTGATAACCTGATGGAGATCGAGGTGGCCTTCGGTTTCGATGCATCGGACAGCATTCTTCTCCAGATGAAGGAGCGTCTGACCCAAGCCCTGCCGACGGAGACCTTCCTGTCGAGGACACACCGTTCCGAGTTCGCCATTGTATTGGCCAACATGCCCCTGTCGGATGCGGAGCGTCTGTCCAACTACCTCGCCAGCATATTGGAGCATCCCTTCGGTTACGAGGGGGTGCCGCTGAATGTCGATTCGACGATCGGTTACCTGTCGTTGAGCGAGAATGGTGACAAGGATGCTAGCCAGCTCCTGCAGATGAGCGAACTGGCGGTGATGAATGCCAGACAGGCGCACAGGAAGGTGGCGGTTGTTCACGACCCTGACCATCACAGGATCAATCGCGATAACCTTGCCCTGTTGGGGCAGTTGAGGAGTGCGGTGAAGGAGGGAGACCTGCTTCTCCACTACCAGCCGAAGCTCTCACTGGTGACGGAGGAGGTGGTCGGCGCCGAGGCGCTGATGCGCTGGCAGCATCCGGAGAGGGGGATGATTCCGCCCGACCAGTTTATTCCCCAAGCGGAACAGTCCAGTATCATCAACGAACTGACAACATGGGCCCTGAACAGTGCCTTGTCGCAGCATGCCGAGTGGCGCCGGGAGGGTCAGCATGTAGGCCTTCAGGTGGCGGTTAATGTCTCGGCCAGCGACCTAATGGCATCCGATTTCCCCGGCATCGTACTCGGTGCACTGGATCGCCACGGGGTGGACTACTCCAATCTCGAACTGGAGGTAACCGAGAGTGTATTGATGGAGGATATCGATCGATCGATCTCGGTGCTGAATTGGCTCTCCTCTGCCAGCGTGATTATCTCCATCGACGATTTCGGTACCGGCTACTCGTCCCTGAAATACCTCGACATGTTGCCGGCTACGGCGCTTAAGATCGACAAGTCCTTTACCCTGAGACTGCTGTCCGACAAGAGGAGCCGCCATATTACCGAGGCAGCGATCGGATTGGCCCATTCGCTTGGCATGAGGGTGATTGCCGAAGGTGTCGAGAATATCGAGACCTTCAGCATGCTCAGGGAGATGGGATGTGATATCGGTCAGGGCTATTTCATCAGCCGCCCGCTTCCGCATGACGAGTTTTCCGGATTTTCGTTTCAGGGCGCCTGAAAAACGCTCATTCGATCTCTATTCACCGTTCAGGGTGATGACTACCTGACGGTTACCACCGTGATTGCGGTGTTCGCCGAGATAGATCCCCTGCCAGGTGCCGAGCATCAGCGCCCCGTCGGCGATCGGGATGCTTATACTGCTTCCCAGGGTGCTTGCCTTGATATGGGCCGGCATGTCGTCGGGGCCTTCCAGAGTGTGGCGGTAGTAGGGCTGGCTCTCTGGTACGAAGTGGTTGAAATGGGCCTCCATATCGGTACGGACGATCGGATCGGCGTTTTCGTTGATGGTCAGGCTGGCGCTGCTGTGACGGATGAAGAAGTGCGCCAGACCAATGCGGAAGTCCGCGAGCTCGGGTAGCTGCTCCAGCAGTTCCCTAGTGATGAGATGGAAGCCTCGTGGCCTAGGCTTGAGCAGTGCTGTTCGCTGAATCCACATGAGAGGAAAATTAGGGCAGAACCGGTATCGGTTCAACGCCTTTGGCCCATCCCGCATCGCATACGATGCATTCATATACTATACTAATTAGGTGCAGGTTAGGGCGGGAGCATGAATCTCTCTGCCCGTATCCTCGTTTTAGAGGAGGTTCGTATGAAGAAAGTGATGATATTTTCAATCATGCTCCTTCTTCCGGCCGCTGCACTAGCATCGCCGCTCGATGATTGCAGTGCGCAAATCAAATACGGTGCACCTAGCTACGGCGGTGTTCTGCTCTGCCGGAAGGGGTATGTGCTCTCATACAATACAGCGCACAAGACGGCCGACTGGGTCGCCTACCATCTGACCCGTGAGAAGATGCACGGCAATATTCCCCGCACAAACGATTTTCGTCCCGATCCGGATCTGGCTTCCGATCAGCAGGCCGAACTGGCCGACTACAGCCATAGCGGTTATACACGGGGCCAGATGACGCCGGCCACCTCCATGCGATGGAGCGCCCGGGCCATGAGCGAAAGCTTTCTGCTGACCAATGTGGCGCCCCAGAAGAAGGGGATGAATAAGGGAATATGGAAATTCTTGGAGCAGAAGGTGCGCGATTGGGTCAATTCGCGCGGCGAACTCTATATTGTGACGGGCAGTATCTACAAGAATCGGCATCCGGATAGTATTGGATCCGATCATGTCGCTGTGCCCGATGCCTTCTACAAGGTGGTATTCGATCCCGTGCGTGTCGATGCCATCGCCTTCATCATTCCCAATCGCAAGGAGAAGTCGTCCGATCTGCCCCGTTTTATCACCAGCGTGGACAAGGTGGAGAAGGAGACGGGATTCGATTTCCTGTCGAATCTGGATGACGATGTGGAATCCCTGATTGAGGCCCGGGTCGATCCCTTCTGGATCCGTTGACAGGAGTGTCGGGCGTCGGTGACTCCGGCGTCCGACGTCTTCTCCTGCAACGCTGATCGATGCTTGAACAGTGAAGGTTGGCCGTTACAATCGCCGCCCACACAACTCCGCTCAGGTTTCCGGAGACACTCCCGAATGAATTGGTCGCCCTGTTCCAACCGTGGAATCAGGGATCGGTTCTTTTTGTGTCGGAAGGTGCCCCGCTGCGTCGCATCGTGACCGAACCGGGATGGGGAGGTTTGAAATGGAGGTCAGATGTTCGAACTGATTGCCAACACCACATCCAATATCAAGAACGAGTTTCTCTCCGGTTTGACGGTGGCGCTGGCCTTGGTGCCGGAGGCGGTCGCCTTTGCCTTTGTCGCCGGCGTCAATCCGCTGGTCGGCCTTTACGCCGCCTTCCTGATGGGCCTGATTACCTCGCTCGTTGGTGGCCGTCCCGGCATGATCTCCGGCGCCACCGGTTCGATGGCCGTGGTGATGGTGGCGCTGGTGGCGCAACACGGTGTGGAATACCTCTTCGCCACGGTGGTGCTGACCGGCATCATCCAGATCGGTGCCGGGGTATTGAGACTCGGCAAGTTCATTCGCATGGTGCCGCATCCGGTGCTGCTGGGCTTCGTTAACGGACTGGCGATCGTTATCTTCCTGGCCCAGCTGGAACAGTTCCACGCCCCCGACGGCAGCTGGATTGAAGGCCCTCAGCTCTATCTGATGCTTGGCCTGATCGCGCTGACCATGGCGATCATGATCTTTCTACCCAAGTTTACCCGTGCAGTGCCGGCGGGATTGGCCGCCATCCTTGTTGTCTCGCTGCTGGCTATCTTCGGCGGCCTGGATACCCGCACGGTCGGCGACATCGCACACATCGGCGGCGGCTTTCCCCCTTTCCATATCCCGGCCATACCGTTTAATTTGGAGACACTGAAGATCATCGTCCCCTACGCCTTCATTCTTGCCGGCGTCGGCCTGATCGAATCGCTGCTGACCATGAGCGTTATCGACGAGATGACCAATACCCGCGGCCAGGGTAACCGCGTCTGCATCGGTCAGGGCTCGGCCAACCTCGTCTCCGGCTTCTTCGGGGGCATGGGCGGTTGTGCCATGATTGGGCAGAGCATGATCAACATTTCTTCCGGCGGCCGGCGCAACCTCTCCGGCATCGCCGCAGGGCTCTTTCTGCTTAGCTTCATTCTCTTCGCCTCGCCCTTGATTGAACAGATTCCTGTAGCCGCTCTCGTCGGCATCATGTTCATGGTGGTGATCGGGACCTTCGAATGGGGAAGTTTCAATCTGCTTAACAAGATACCGCGTGAGGACTCTTTCGTTGGCATCCTCGTCGCCGTGGTCACCGTCTTCACCGATCTGGCGATTGCGGTGCTGGTCGGCGTCATTGCCACCGCCCTGACCTTTGCCTGGAAACAGGCGCGCCACGTCTATGCCGAAACCCACCAGCAGGGGGACAATACCCGCGTTTATGTGATTCACGGACCGATCTTCTTCGCCTCGGTACACCGCTTCGCTGAACTCTTCGATGTCGAGGGAGATCCGCAGGACGTCATCGTCGATTTCGCACATTCCCGCGTCGCCGACCATTCGGCCATCGAGGCGATCGACACTCTGGCTGACAAATACACCAAAGCTGGCAAACAGCTTCACCTTCGCCACCTAAGTCAGGAGTGCAAACAGCTCCTGAAGAAAGCCGGTAACCTCGTCGAGGTCAATATCAAGGAGGATCCCCACTACCACGTCGCCGACGATGCGCTTGCCTGAGCCGGAGACGGCCTGTTTCGGGCTTATCCGCTCTTGCCGACAGGATTGGAAACTTCGACCAAGTTGTGCCCTGAGTCTCGGAAGTAGACTGAAAGAATCGGCCCCTTCGCGCCCGTACGTTGGACAGGACCTTCGAGCGGCTCGATGTCGTATGCTTTGAGGCGCGCGATAATCTCCTGCATCGGCAAGGAGGGATGTAGGCAGAGGTCGGCGGATCCCGGTGTTGTCGTCCATGCCTTGGAAGAAAGCCCGTTGCCGTACTGGTGCAGATTGATTTTCTGTTTTCCGAAGGCGATGACCTTCATTGCCAAGACCTTCAGATAGAAGGCACAGGTCTTCTCTATATCCCTGACGGTCAGAACTAGATGGTCGATTGCTTCGACGTGCATATGACCTTTCTCAATTGATAGGAATGATGTCGGCGTAGGCAAAGCCGTCCCGCTCTACGATTTCGCCGATTTTTGCATCGATGCGTGTCTCGAACATCGGGCCATCGACCACAATGGTGTGCATCTCTCCGTTCTCGCCGCAGGGGTCTATGCCTTCGGGAATCTCCTGTAGTAATTCGCTTGACCAGCGCCGCCCAGCGAACTCCGCCGGGAGTTTGTCGAGATCGACGCAGCTGATGTAGGTCTCCAGTCCGCCGTCGAGCATCATCATAGCCAGTTCTGATGTGGGTATCTGCCAGAGAGGGAAGGTCGGTTCGATGCCGGTGCCGGCCAACTGTTTCTCGCGGTAATTGCGAATGTCCTCAAGGAACAGGTCGCCAAAGGCGATGCAGTCGATGCCTTTGGCCGGCAGTCCGGCGACGAATCCGCCCATGATCGCGGCGTACTGTTCGTTGCTACAGGGGTCGGGCAGCTCGAGGGTGTGCAGCGGCAGACCGGTGGCCGTCGCCTGGCGGCGGAGCAGTTCGGACCGGGTGGCATGCATGGCGACGCGGTCGTAGCGTGCATTCAGTGTGCTGAGCAGGCCGACAACCTCGATGCCGGGGTCCTGACGCAGGGTATGGAGTGTCCATGCGCTGTCCTTGCCGCTGCTCCAGCTGAGCAGGGTACGCTTCTTCATAGATTGGTTTCTCCTGATGCCACGAATCGGATCAAATTAGGGCCGGGACTCGATGGCGTCAACGCGGTGATGTCACTGCTTCGCAGTTGATTTGCGGCGGCGCTTCGGTAACGTGCGGTTTCTCGAAAAAAAACGAACGTCTTGATGGGGTTGAGCCATGGGTGTTGAAGATCAGATTGCAGGTTTCCGGACCCGCGCCGAGGATTTTACGGCGCGACTCGAAGCGCTGCGGAGGTCTCTTTGACGTCGAAGGCAAACGGCAGGAGCTGGAAGAGATCAACAGCCGCATCGAGGATCCGACCCTGTGGGATGATCCGGAGAATGCCCAGAAACTGATGCAGTCGCGCACACGCCTGGAGCGTGTGGTTTCGTCATTCGAGAGCGTGCAGCAGTCGCTTGAGGAGCAGGTTGTCCTGTTCGAGATGGGGGGCGAGGAGGGCGATGCCGACACCCAGGTCGAAGCGGTCGAGGGTCTGGATAGCATCGGTGAGAAGCTCGATGCTCTGGAGTTACAGCGGATGCTGGGCGGCGAGAACGATGCCGAGAGCGCCTTTCTGGAGATTCATGCCGGCGCCGGCGGTACCGAGGCGCAGGACTGGGCCGAGATGCTGTTGCGTATGTATCTGCGCTGGGCCGAGCGTCACGGCTTCAAGACAGAACTGGTTGAGTGCACCGCCGGTGAGGAAGCGGGCATCAAATCGGTAACGGTTTCGATCAAGGGCGAGTATGCCTACGGCCTGCTCAAGGCGGAGATCGGTGTGCACCGTCTGGTGCGCAAGTCGCCGTTCGACTCCGGAAACCGCCGACACACCTCGTTTTCATCCGTCTTCGTCTATCCCGATATCGAACGGGAGATCGAGATCGACATTAACGAATCCGATGTCCGTACCGACACCTATCGTGCTTCCGGTGCCGGTGGCCAGCATGTCAACAAGACCGACTCGGCGGTGCGCCTGACGCATATCCCGACGGGAATCGTCGTGCAGTGTCAGACGGACCGCTCGCAACACAAGAACCGTGCAGCCGCCTGGAAGATGCTGAAGGCGCGGCTCTACGAATATGAACTCGAAAAGCAGGATGCCGAACGCCAGGCGATGGAGGATACCAAGTCCGATATCGGCTGGGGCAACCAGATCCGCTCCTATGTGCTGGATCAGTCACGCATCAAGGATCTGCGTACCGGCATGGAAGTGGGGAACACCCAGGCTTTTCTCGACGGCGATATCGATGCATTCATCCATGCCCAGTTGATGGGTATGCGCCGAGGAGAGGATTAGCCGGAAACGTAGCCAGATGCTCCAAAACGGGGATTCCCTCTTTCGTTTTTTGTACGAAACGCTACAATGCCGCGCTCATTGGGTGGTCTATCGTTGATATAAAGTCAATTTGGATGCTGCGCCAACATCCTTGGCGCACGTCTTCCTGTTGCGATGTACGTGTGTATTCGGAGGTTTTTGAATGATCAAGCTATACTCAAGTGCGACCAGCGCTGATTCACACCGTACACGCATCGTTCTGGCTGAAAAGGAACTGCCGGGCGAGGTGATCGATGTCGATCCCGAGCATGTGCCTGAAGCGCTTCTGGAGCGCAACCTTTCCGGCAAGCTGCCGACCATTGAGGATCGCGATACCGTGCTCTTCGAGGCTTCGGTGGTTAATGAGTATCTGGATGAGCGTTATCCCCATCCGCCGTTGAAGCCCGGCTCCCCGGCCGAGCGTGCCCAGATGCGCCTTGCCGTGCTGCGCATCGAACAGGAGCTCTATCCTCTGTTCGAGAACTTCGACGCTACCGGCGGCAAGGGGGATTCGAAGGCAAAGCTGGAGGAGTATCTGGAGGCGATCGACACCCATCTGTCACGCCAGCCCTATTTTGTCGGCGAATGCTATACCTTGGCCGATATCACCATGGCCCCGATTCTGTGGCGTTTGAAGTCGAAGATGGACATGGGCAAGTGGTCCCATCTCGAAGGCTATATGGATCGCCTGTTTGAGCGCCCGGCCTTTGAGCGTGCGCTCTCCGAACACGAGCAGATGCTCAACCAGTACTGATCCTCCGCTCCGCTTCTTTCATGATATCGATCTGATTCGTCGCGGCCTTCAGGCCGCGACGTGCATGGTAATGGGAATGCGCCGGTTTCCGAATGCGCCGTTGAAATGTTCGAACTGGCCGGCGATGTGCTGGCCGCAATCTGGGCAGTCGCCGTTGTCCGTCAGCCGGTAATCGGGAATCTCGTACCAGTCGCGCACAATGAGCGCCGAGCCACAGGCAGGGCAGTAGGTGGTGCCTCCCTGCCGGTCATGGACGTTGCCCGTATAGACATAGTGCAGTCCGGCATCGAGTGCGATATCGCGTGCGCGCGTCAGTGTCGCGGCCGGCGTCGCCGGAATATCGAGCATCCTGTAGTCGGGATGAAAGGCGCTGAAGTGCAGCGGCACGTCCGGACCGAGCCGGGTCGCGATCCAGGTCGCCATCTCCCCGATCTCCCGGTCCGAATCGTTTTTGCCGGGAATCAGAAGAGTGGTGATCTCGGTCCAGACGTCGGTCTCATGATGCAGATATTCCAGTGTCTCCAGTACAGGCGCCAGCTGACCGGCACAGACTTTATTGTAGAAGCTCTCCGTGAACGCCTTGAGATCGACATTGGCGGCGTCCATATGGGCGAAGAATTCGTTACGCGCCTCGGGATGGACGTAGCCGGCGGTGACCGCAACAGTCTTCAGTCCGGCCTCACGGCATGCCCTGGCGGCATCAATGGCATATTCCAGAAAGATGACCGGGTCGTTGTAGGTGAAGGAGACGCTTTCGCACTGCATTGATCGGGCCGTTCGGGCGATCGCCTCGGGCGAGGCCTCATCGCATAAACGGTCGAATTCGCGCGATTTGCTGATATCCCAGTTTTGGCAGAATTTGCAGGCCAGATTGCAACCGGCCGTGCCGAAGGAGAAGACACTGCTTCCCGGCATGAAATGATTCAGCGGTTTTTTCTCGATCGGATCAATGCAGAAGCCGGAGGAGCGTCCGTAGGTGGTCAGCACCATCGCATCGCCTTCACGTTTGCGCACGAAACAGAGACCGCGCTGTCCGTCGTGCAGTTTGCAGTCACGCGGGCAGACATCGCACTGGATTCTTCCGTCGTCGAGTGGATGCCAGTAGCGGGCAGGAAAGTGTTCATCAGCCATGGTGTATTACCCCCGTTGCCTGTTCCATCGGAACAGGGCTCTCCTCCTCCTCGGCGTATGTCTCCACTCTGTATATCGATAATAGCAGATCCTGATGCCAGAAACCGGGCGCAAGTCCTGCTTTGGCTTTCAGGTGGGCGAGGAAGGTGTGCGGATCCGGAATCTGTTGCCACACCTGTGGCAGGAATGTGCTCCGATAAGAACCGTATTCCAGTACGACACCGTCGCGTCCCGGATGCAGCATGGAGATGGCTGCCGACTCCTCCGCGGCTGGAGGGAGCGGGGTTGGGGTAGTGAGCAGAGAGATTTCGATACGGATCCGGTCGAACTCCTCCGGGATGATCGGGGGAAATCTCGGATCTCGTAAGGCGGCCGCCCGGGCGTTGTTTTTTACATCCTCCAGCAGTGCTCTCTGGGCCTCGAGGCTGCCGATGCAGCCGCGCAGTTGTCGCGACTTTTTGAGGGTGACGAAACATGCGCCGGGCTCGTACAGCCATCCATCCGCTTCGGGGATGTCGATTTCGGGCGCGTCGAGACCGAGCGATTCGGCGATGGAGGCTCGGGCAATCCGCAGCAGTAGCGTACCCCTCTCCGGAGTCATGGGGTGTCTTCACAGAGGGCAAATGCGCCGTATCCGACCACCCGCGCCTTGTCACCGGCCGTATCGCCGGAGTTCCGGAGATCGAGCAGGTGGGCCTGCATGAGGTGCCGGGCAGTGGCGGCGAGTAGTCCGTTGATTCCCGTCGCCCCGCAGGCCTGTTGGTGCGTAATGGGCCATTTCCGCCCGACAATCGCCTGAGCGGTCAGCATGTCGACATTGGTGGCCTGTTCGTAGGGGAGATAGTGCGACAGATCGGAGCTGATCACGATGATCGTCTCCTCTCCATCCCAGAGCTGATCGAGCACCTCGGCCACCGATTCGGGTGATGCGTTACCCGCCGCGAGAGGTATGAGCCTGAACTCGGAAAGTGCTCTCTGCAGAAAGGGAAGCTGCACCTCAAGGGAGTGTTCTATGGCGTGTGCCACGGCATTGGTGGTCACCTGTGGCAGTTCCCCGATCCTCCGGATCGCCTCCATGTCGAGCGCCACCTCGCCGAGCGGTGTGGCAAACGCCTCGACATCGGGCAGGGCCAGACCCTCCACCATGACCCGGTGAGTCGGCCCGATTAGCACGACCCGTTTCGGCGGCACCGTGCAGTCGGACAGACGAATGTAGGCACTGGCAGCCACCGGACCTGAAAAGATATAGCCAGCATGGGGGACAATAAGGGCCTTGGGGGATGGGCACGATTTTTTGTTTCGGCTCGCCTGTGCCAGGAATTGATCGACCATGTGCGCCAACTCGTCGGGCGCATCGGGGTAAAACATGCCGGCAACCGCTGCCGGGCGTATATGCGCAGGCATCGCTGTTGTCCTCCAATGTATCGGTTCAGCCCTATTGTAGTCGAAGCGACCGGTACCCGAGAACGGGCCGCACATGTTGACTTGTCCGGTCTGATATATATTAAATGCCGCATATGCAGCTTTAAGGGCAGACTACTACACGAAGTCGCATCTGGCTGCGGACATTCCAGTCTCTTCGATGCCACCACGCGTCACGGAGAACAAGGGCCCGTCACCTTCGTCGGATGATGCGGCTTCCCGGGCATCACCATTCCAGGCGGCGAGCTCTATGCCGGCCTCAAGCTGTATCGAACAGCGGGCAGAAGACGACCGTCCATGCCGTGACAGATTGGGTCAGCATCTCCACTCAGGCCAGAGTCGCTGTGCAGCATCATTTGCCATCTCAGTCGACGGATAGGACTAGTTGCCACTGCCGATAGTGACCGGGCCCGCGAGGTGGTGGAGTCGGCACCAGTACGGGCCGCCGAACGGGAGTCCTCGCCATCACCGGCTGGCGTATCGCCGCCGGGCCAGACAAGGTCCCATGCCCCATGTCCGCAAGGTTGACACCTACGCCTGAAGGTGGATCGACTTTATAGCGTCACCTGAAAACGGAGAAGGCCGACCGTGACCGCCTTGACGGACGGGTCGCCGTTGGGGTGATGCACCCATTGCAGCGAGGGCTGTAGCGTCAGCCAGGATGTCACCACCGCGCGGTAGGTCAGCTCCACGGTAGTTTCAGCCGATTGGTGTGTGCCTGCCCGGGCCACGGCAATACCCAGTTCGTCCTCGTCCCGACCGGGAAACGGGGCGTGGATGTGAAGACCGGTTCCCAGGTAACCGGTCACCTCATTGCGGGCCTTCGGTACCCACCCCCACTGAACGAAGACGCCGATAACCGCACCGCTTTGGGTGTGAAACAGCCGTTGGTCGACCAGAGCGTAGACGCCATAGTCATTGGCGAATGTTCGGCCCTGATAGGTTTTGCTGGCCGTGTGACGCCAGTAGCCCAGCTTGTAGGAGCCGTTTTCCCGTGCAATACCGTTCTCGAGTATGATCAGTTTGCCTTCGGAGGACCTCAGCAGATGGGTGCCCGGGTCGCCGTCATAGATGCCGCCCTGCAGATACCAATGCTTGAACGGCCGTGCCCGGCCCATGACGCCCATTCCGGTACTCGGATAGGTCGGGTTGGGCACGTTCAGTGACAGTTCGGGGCCGATACCGAACGAGCTGTTGAGAAAGAGGCTGGCGTAGTTCGAGACGTAGAATTCCGAATTCATATTGTGCAGCCCGAAGAGCAGTGAGGCACGGTCGTGGGCGAACCGTTGTCGATACCATGCCTCATAGAGCTTCAGCCGGTTGGGCGCCTCGATGTTGCTGATTCCCTGCAGGTCGCCGATCAGGTGCTGGCCGTTCGGCAGGCCGCCACGATTGCGCAGACCGTAGATGAAGAGTGTTCCCCCGGGCCACTGCATCATTTTCTCCGTATCGAGCGTCATGCTGAGATCGAGGTTGTCCAGGTAGGAATCACGTCTGCTTACGGTGCCGCCGGAGAATCGCCGCATCATGTCCCCGGTATAGGAGGCTTGGATGGTGACCCCATCCTGGTGAAGAGTTGGGGCTCTGGGTGAAACCGTACCGTGCCCGTGCACACTCGACTCCCGCTGGGTGGAGAAGAAGTCGTGCAGCAGGCCCGTCTGGCCCGATGCCATGTCGGGATTGAGGCAACACAGGAGTGCCAGTGCGATGACTCGCCATGGTGTTTTCATCACTGTTTGCAGCTCTTCCTCCCATCGCCGATGCCGAACGCTTCGTGGTGGCACCGTTTGCTTCTCCGGGCCCTCCGCGCTGGATCGGGAATCACTTCATGACATGACGATGATGCCCCTAACGGATAACGATAGTCATTATCATTATCATTATCAACAGATAGATATGGAGGGAGCGGAGGCGTAAAAGAAGAGTAGTGAATGGATGAGTGGGTGGGTGCTTCTACCCGCCGGACTTGTCTTCCTTGCGCCGCCGGAAATGGTTATTGATATGGTGTTTGACGTGCCGGTGGCCGTAGCGGAAGTAGGTGACCAGTCCGACCAACCCGATCACGCCAACGACCACGAGCAGGCCGTAGAGTCCGAAACGGTGGAGGATGGCCTGTGCGCCGAGGCCCAGCAGATGACCTGCCGTATAGATGACAACGGCCCAGATGGTGCAGTTGATCGCCTGCAACAGGCAGAAGCGCCACAGCTTGATGCTGGAACAGCCGAACAGGATGGCGGTGACCAGACGGGTGCCGTAGAGATATTGGAAGATAAAGACGGCGAAACCGCCGTACTGGTCGAGGTATTTGTCTAGCAGCTCCTTGGAGCGGGGGTAGTGTTTGCGCAGAAACGGGACGGAGCGGATTACCCGAAGGCCATGCCATCGACCGATCCAGAAGAAGAACAGGTGGCCGGAGAAAGCACCGATGGCGGCGATAATGATCAGCCGGTAGGGCTCCATCAGTCCGGCCGAAGCAAGCGCTGCGGCAACCAGCAGGGCAGTTTCTCCCTCGATGAATGTCCAGACAAAGACCGCCCAGTAGCCGTATTGTTCGACGAGGTGCTGAGCCCACTCCATCATGACTATAGTCTGACCGGAATGCCGTGTTCGGCCAGAAAGGCCTTGGCCTCATGGATGCGATGCTCTCCGAAATGGAAGATGCTGGCCGCCAGCACGGCATCGGCGTGGCCGAGCGTGAACCCTTCGGCCAGATGCTGGAGGGTGCCGACGCCGCCGGAGGCAATCACCGGTACGGGAACGGCATCGGTGACGGCGTGGGTCAGGGCCACGTCGTAGCCGGCCTTGGTGCCGTCCCGATCCATGCTGGTGAGAAGAATCTCGCCAGCACCAGCATCGGCCATGCGCGATGCCCACGCCACGGCATCGATGCCTGTCGGTTTGGAGCCACCGTGCGTGAAGCACTCCCAGTGATCATCCACTTGCTTGGCATCCACCGCCACGACGATGGTCGAGGAGCCGAAGCGTTCGGCTGCCTGCTGAACCAGTTCGGGATGGTGCAGTGCCGCCGTGTTGATCGAGACCTTGTCGGCACCGGCATGCAGCAGTTGTTCGATGTCACTCAAAGCGCGCACGCCGCCACCAACGGTCAGCGGCATGAAGACGTTCTCGGCCACACGTGTGACCATGTCGTAGAGTGTGGAGCGGTTCTCCTGCGAGGCGCGGATGTCGAGGAAGCAGAGCTCGTCGGCACCCTCGTCGTTATAGCGGATGGCGGCCTCCACCGGATCGCCGGCATCGATGATGTCGACGAACTTCACACCCTTGACGACGCGGCCTTCGGCGACATCTAGGCAGGGGATAATGCGCTTGCTCAGCATGGTTTGATCGTCTTCATGGCGGCGGCGAAATCGAGCGTGCCCTCGTAGATGGCACGGCCGGTGATGGCGCCACAGACACCTTCGTCGATATGCCTTGCCAGAGCCTTGACGTCCTCGAGGCGGGCGACACCACCGGAGGCGATGACCGGAATGGAGATGCCGCGTGCCAGTGCCGCGGTCTCCTCGATATTGGGGCCGCTGAGCATGCCGTCGCGGGCAATGTCGGTGTAGATGATGGCGGCGACACCGGCATCCTCGAACTGCCGGGCCAGATCGACGGCCCGGACATCGGTGACATCATCCCAGCCGTGTACGGCGACAAGTCCCGATTTGGCATCGATACCGACGCAGATGCGTCCGGGAAATTCGCGGCAGGCCTGCTGGACCAGTTTGGGATTGGAGACCGCTGCCGAACCGAGGATCACCCGTTCGATTCCCAGCGACAGGGTGGATTCGATACTGGCCATATCGCGCAGGCCGCCGCCCAGTTGTACCGGAATGGTCAGTCGTTCACAGATTGCGGCGATGGCCTCCCGGTTTTCGGGATTGCCGGCAAAGGCACCATCCAGATCGACGACGTGCAGGCGTGCCGCGCCGAGCGACTGCCAGTGTTCGGCCATGGCTGCCGGATCTTCACCGTAGACGGTGGCATCCTCCATCCGACCCTGTTTCAGACGTACGCACTCGCCACCCTTCAGATCGATGGCGGGGATCAGTTCGAATGTTGCGGTTGGGGCTACGGTTTCCATTGGATGAACGCCTCCAGCAGGCCCAGGCCGGCCGCCTGGCTCTTTTCGGGGTGGAACTGCACGCCGATGATATTGTCCCGGCCGATGGCACTGGCGAAGGGATAGTCGCCGTAGCTGGTGGCCGCGAGGATATGATTCTCATGCTGTGGCATGCAGACGTAGGAGTGCACGAAATAGACCTGCCGTCTGCCCAGCGATGCGAGCACGGGGTGCGGGTCACGGCCGGATGGCAGGACGACATCGTTCCACCCCATGTGGGGAATCTTGAAGCCGCGTTCGGGGTGGCTTTCCGGAAAGGGTCTGACCTGGCCGGGGATCAGGCCGAGCCCCTGATAGTGACCGAATTCGAGCGAGGCCTCCATCAGCACCTGCATGCCAAGGCAGATACCGAGATAGGGGACGCCGGCTTCGATGCGCTCCAGCAGTGCTTCGTCCAGGCCACGCTCCTTGAGTGTGCCGATGCAGTCGCGAAAGGCGCCGACCCCGGGCAGTACCAGCCGCTCGAAATTCTTCAGTCGTTCCGGTTCGCGAACGATGGTCACCGCACCGCCCGATACCTCCAGGGCCTTGGCCACGGAGTGCAGATTGCCCATGCCGTAATCGATCAGTCCGATCATGGCAGAATCGGCGAGGTGGCGGATCGGCGAAAGCGGTCCGGCCCTGTACGGTCAATATTCATTTGTGTGGTTACCCTTGAATACGGCAAGTTTTAGATGCTACAGCGCACCCTTGGTGGAGGGGATGCCTTGCTGACGGTCATCCTTGGCCACCGCCATGCGCAGGGCACGTCCGAAGGCCTTGAACAT
>Ga0209918_1000416_pt1 | contig 28399 bp, 25 predicted proteins | sample SalPonD_shore_MG_FD_185712 | JGI IMG/M metagenome (GOLD analysis project Ga0209918, IMG submission 185712) | Salt pond soil microbial communities from South San Francisco under conditions of wetland restoration - Salt Pond MetaG... | ecosystem: Environmental > Aquatic > Marine > Intertidal zone... | reverse complement strand
CCTCACGGTCCCGATCATAGCGTGGATGGTCCCGGAGATGTTCTTCGGGGTCGCCTGGCCGACCGAGCTCGCCTTCGACCTGGGGATGGTCCTCCTGGCCCTGCCCGTCCTCCTGGGCCCGGGGCGGGAGACCCTGAAGGGCGCCTGGAAGTCCGCCCGGGGGCTCGTCCCCAACATGGATGTCCTCATCGCCATGGGCAGCGGCGTGGCCGTGCTCACGGGCGTGGGCGCCGTGCTCCACGACCTGGGCGCCGGCATCCCGATCATGAACTACGCGGGGATCGGCGCCATGATCATGGCCATCCACCTCACCGGGCGCTTCGTGGAGACGAAGGCGCGCGGGCGGGCGTCCTCGGCCATCCAGAAGCTCCTGTCGCTGGAGGCGCGCACGGCGCGCGTGGTGAGGGACGGCCGGGAGGTCGAGGTGCCGGTGAGCGAGGTCGCCGTCGGCGACGTCATGGTCGTGCGGCCGGGCGAGAAGATCCCGACCGACGGCGTGGTCGTGGACGGCGCGAGCGCCGTGGACGAGTCCCTGGCCACCGGCGAATCGATGCCGGTCGAGAAGACGGCGGGCGACGACGTCATCGGCGCCACGGTGAACCGGCAGGGCGTCCTGCGCGTGGAGGCCACGGGGGTCGGCGAGAGCACCTTCCTCTCCCAGGTCGTCCGCATGGTCGAGGAGGCGCAGGGCTCCAAGGTCCCGATCCAGGAGTTCGCCGACCGCGTGACGGCGGTGTTCGTACCGACCATCCTGGTCGTGGCGGCCGCCTCGTTCGTGGCGTGGCTGGTCTTCCCGGACTTCTTCCGGGGGGTCGCGGCGTGGGCGTCGGGCTTCCTGCCCTGGGTCCAGCCGGGGCTGGGGACGCTGTCGCTGGCCACCTTCGCGGCGGTGGCCGTCCTGGTCATCGCCTGCCCGTGCGCGCTCGGCCTGGCCACCCCCACCGCGCTCATGGTGGGGACGGGCCTCGGCGCCGAGCACGGCATCCTGGTCCGTGACGGCGCGGCCATCCAGGTCCTCGAGGGCGCCGACGTGGTGGCCTTCGACAAGACCGGGACGCTGACCCGGGGCGAGCCGAGCGTGACCGCGGTCCGTCCGGCCCCCGGCCGCTCGGAGGAGGACGTCCTGCGGACGGCCGCCGCGCTCGAGAAGGGCTCCGAGCACCCGCTCGGGGAGGCGGTGGTCCGCGAGGCCACCGACCGCGGCCTGGGCCTCCCGAAGGCCGAGGCGTTCGAGGCGATCACGGGCCGCGGCGTGCGCGGCCGCGTGGACGGGACCGGCGTCCTCGTCGGCTCGCCCCGCCTCATGGACGAGGAGGGGGTCGACGTCTCCGCGCTGACCGAGGACGCCCTCGACCTGGAGCGGCGCGCGCACACCGTGGTGTACGTGGCGGCCGGCGGCGGGGATGGGGCCCGCGGCGGCGACGAGGACGGCAGCGGCGCCGGCACGCCCCCGGAAGTGGTCGGGCTGCTGGCCATCGCCGACCCGATCAAGGAGACCTCGGCCGCCGCCGTGGCCGAGCTGCGGGAGCTGGGCCTGGAGCCCGTGATGCTGACCGGCGACAACGAGCGCACCGCGGCCGCCGTGGCCGAGCAGGTGGGGATCCGGCGCTTCCACGCCGGCCTCCTGCCCGACGGCAAGGTCGAGCTCCTGCGCGAGATGCAGGAGGAGGGGCACGCGGTGGCCATGGTGGGGGACGGCATCAACGACGCCCCGTCCCTCAAGCAGGCGAACGTGGGCCTCGCGCTCGGGACCGGGACCGACATCGCGATCGAGGCGGCCGACATCACCCTCGTGAAGGGCGACCTCTCGGCGGTGGTGAGCGCGGTCCGCCTGGCGCGGGCCACGTTCCGGAAGATCCGGCAGAACCTGTTCTGGGCCTACTTCTACAACACGATCGCGATCCCGGTGGCGTTCGCGGGCCTCCTGCACCCGCTGATCGCCGAGGCCGCCATGGCGATGAGCTCGATCAACGTCGTGGCGAACGCCAACCGCCTGCGGAAGGCGGATATCGGGGCGCGGCGGACCCCGGCGGCGGGCGGAGCCGCGCCCGCGCCGGAGAGCGGACGTGCCGCGCCGGCGGGGAGGGCCGCGGCCGCCTGAGCCGGAGGCGCGGCCGCAGCTCAGCCGCCCTGGCCGGCCGCCTTCTGGAGGAGCTCCCGGTGGGCCTCGTAGTCCTGCCGGGAGCTCAGGTCCGCCCGGCCGAACGCCTGCCGGTAGCGGCTCATGAAGCTGTCGGCCTCCTGGCCGTTCCCCTCGGCGCGCGCCGCGCGGGCCGCCAGCAGGAGGCCGAACAGGTCCTTCGGCGCCGATCCGAGGATCGTGTCGGCCTCGGCGCGGGCGGCGGCCGGGTTCCCCCCCGCCAGCTGCAGCAGCCCCACGTGGAAGCGGAGGTCGGCGTCCACCTGGTCGGGCGGGACCCTCTGGTAGGCCTGCACGCCCATGTTCGCGAAGAAGGACGCCCGGGGCGCGCCCTGCTCCTGCATCTCCATGGCCCGGTTGTAGAGGCGGTCGGCCGCCTCGCGCGGCGGCATGTTCGCCAGCTCCTGCGCGGTCGGCATCGAGCCGCCCGAGGCGCCGCCGCCCATGGCACCGGCGCCGGCGGCCCCGGCGCCCGCGGCGTCGCTCGAGGGCTGGATCACGCCGCCGGTGATCGTCCCGCCCTGGCCGCGCGGCGTGTTGTTGCGCTGGACCAGGAGCACGATCCCGATGGCGAAGACCACGAGGGCCAGGGCCGAGAGGATCCACGGCAGGTAGGCCGCCATCCCCTTCCGGGGCCGCTCGCGGAGGGGCTCGCCGCACTCGCCGCAGAACAGGTCGTCCGCCGCCACGCCGGCCCCGCACTCGGGGCAGAAGCTCTCGCCGCCGCCCGGCAGCGCCGTCCCGCATCGCGCGCAGAAGTTGCCCTCGCCTTCCGTGCCGCACCTCGGGCACTTCACGGGGTCCTCCGGGCCGGCTTGCCGGCGAGGCCACGGGCGGCCATATCATGCACCCGTGCAGGAGGGATCCCGGGGTCCGAGGAGAAGAGGGAGCAGGAGATGAAATCGCGGTTCCTGGCCATGGCCATAGGTGTCTGGTACATCGTCGCCCCGTTCGCGTGGGGGTACTCGGCGGACTGGAAGCTCAACTGGTGGCTGGACATCATCATCGGCGCCGCCGTCCTGGTGCTCTCGGGCTCCTTCCTCATCGGATGGAGCCGGGTCGCCGGATGGCTGCTCATCGCCGTGGGCGCGTTCAGCATGTTCTCGCCGTTCATCTTCGGGTACCTGATGTGGTCGGACCCGTACTGGAACGACCTGGTGTTCGGGATCCTCACCGTCGCGTCGGGCGTCGCGCTCTCGGGCGCGGCCATCGAGTACGGGGGGCGCTCCCGGCATCCGGCCTGATCGGGCACGCTCCTCACGCCCCGAACTTGGCCAGGCGTCCGGCCCTGGCCAGGGTCAGGGGAAGCAGGTGACACGACCGGACCTTCCCGTACACGCCTCCGGCGCACCCCGACTCCCCGAACTCCTGCGCGCGCTCGGTCCGCCCCGGGCCGCCCCAGATCAGGAAGGGCACGGGATGGGCGCTGTGCCTCCCCAGCCGCGCGGGCGTCGAGTGGTCCCCGGTGACGAGGACGACGCCCGGACCGGCCTCGATGAGGCGGGGTATGGCACCATCCACGTCCTCGATGATCGAGACCTTGCGGTCGAAGTCCCCGTCCTCGCCCGCCTTGTCCGTCCCCTTCACGTGGAGGAAGAAGAAGTCGTGCGCGTCGAAGTGCTCCCCGAGCGCCGAGGCCAGCGGGTCCATCCCGTCCTCCACGGTCGTGGCCTCCATGCCGACGAGCCGGGCCACGCCCCGGTACATCGGGTAGGCCGCGGCCGCGAAGGCGCGCATCCCCGTGACCTCCGGGAAGGCGGGCCAGTGGGGCCGCGTGGCGAAGCCGCGCAGGAGGACGGCGTTGGCGGGGCTCTCCCCGGCCAGCTCCTCGCGAGCCTTCCCGAGCCAGTCGCGGACGACCCCGGCCACCCGCTTCGAGGCCTCGGTGCGGGGCTCGGGGTCGAGCGGGCGGACGCCCTCGCGGCCCGGATCGGTGTCCTCGAGGTCCGCCTCGAGGCGCTCGGAGAAGCGGAGGACGAGGAGGAAGCGGTGCTCCTTGACGGGCCGAACGATGGCCCGGGCGCCCTCGACCTCGAGGCCATCCAGCCGCTCGCACAGCGGCGCGGCGGCCTCGGAGGAGATCCGTCCGGCCCGCCGGTCGGTGATCACGCCGCCGTCGTCGACCGTGGCCAGGTTCCCGCGGGCGGCCACGTCCCCGGGCCGGAGGTCGAAGTCGATCCCCAGCGCCTCGAGGACGCCGCGGCCGATCCGGTACTCGAGGGGATCGTAGCCGAACAGGGCCAGGTGCCCGGGCCCGCTCCCTGGGGTGATCCCCGGCGAGACGGGGTCGTGGAGGCCGCCGCCCCCCTCGCGCAGGAGGCGGTCCAGGTTGGGCGTGCGCGCCGTCTCCAGCTCCGTGCGGCCGCCGGGCTCCACCGGGAGCCCGCCGAGCCCGTCCATGACGAGGAGGAGCACCTTGGCATCGGACGGCTGCGACAGCTCCGCCAGGTCCCGCGGTTCCATGTCCCTCCTCTCGCTGTGGGTGATCTCCGACCGCCGGCGGAGGGCCGGCGGCCATGGAAGGTATGCGCACCCTCCGTGCCGGCCAACCCGGATCCCGGCCGATCCGGCGGCGCCCCGGCGGCCGCGCGGACGGCCCGGAAAGGGGGCGCCCGTGGCCCCTGAGCCGGAGGGCGGGGTGGGCGCCGGACCGGCGCTCCGCCTGGAGGGGATCGGGAAGCGATTCGGCCACACCTGGGCGCTCCGGGACGTGAGCATGGAGGTCGCGCCGGCCGAGCTGGTGGCCCTGGTCGGCCCCAACGGCGCGGGCAAGACCACGCTCCTCCGCCTGGTGGGGGCGCTCCACAGGGCCACGGCCGGACGGGCGGAGATCTTCGGGCTCGAGATCCCCGGCGACGAGGAGTTGGTCCGGCGGGAGAGCACGCTCCTCCCCCCGCACGGCTTCCTGTACGAGCAGCTCACCGGACTCGAGAACCTGCGCTTCGCCCGGCTCATGGCCGGGACGAAGCCCTCGCGCGAGGAGCTCCTGGACGTCCTGGCCAGGGTGGACCTGGTGCGCGCCGCCGACGAGCGCGTGGGCGGCTACTCCTCGGGGATGCTGAAGCGCCTCTCCCTGGCCCGCCTGCTCCTGCGCACGCCTCCGCTGGTCCTCATGGACGAGCCGTACGCGAGCCTGGACGCCGACGGAATCGACCTCGTGGACGGCATCATCGACGAGCTGCGGGAGAGCGGGCGGACGATCCTCCTGGCCTCCCACCGCTGGGAGCGGGCCATCCGGGACGCCGACCGGCTGGTCGTCATGGAGCGGGGCCGGATCGTGTGGACCGGGACGCCGGCGGCCTGGGCGGAGCGCCGGGACGCCGGCGGGGCCCTGGCCGGGACGCCCGGACCCGAGCGGGCCGGCGCGGCGGGGACGCCGGGCGAGCGGCCCGCGACGGGAAGCGGGGCCTGAGATGGAGACCTGGCTCCGGACGTGGGCGATCCTCTGGAAGGACATCCTCATCGAGGTGCGGACGAAGGGGACGTTCAACGCCATGGCGTTCTTCGCGGCCCTCGTCCTCTTCATCTTCAGCTTCGCGATCGGGCCCGACGCCGCCCTCCTCCGCCGGCTGGGGGCCGGGCTCCTGTGGATCGCGATCACGTTCACGGGCCTCCTGGCGCTGGCCCGGACCTACCACAGCGAGGAGATGGCCGGCGGGCTGGAGGCCCTCCTGCTGTACCCGGGGGAGCCCCGGGCCATCTTCCTGGGCAAGCTGGTGGGGAACCTGGTCGTCCTCCTCCTGGTCGAGGCCATCCTCTACCCGGTGGCGGCCGTCCTCTTCCACGTGGACCTGGGCGGCCACTTCCTCTCGACGGCGGGGGTGGCGATCCTGGGCACGTTCGGCTTCTCGGTGGTGGGCACGTTCTACTCGGCGCTCACCCTCCACCTCCGCGCCCGCGAGGTCATGCTCCCGCTCCTCGTCCTCCCCCTGCTGGTCCCCGTCTTGCTGGGTGCAGTGAGCGCCACGGCGGCGCTCCTCACGCCGGAGACGGCGGGGGGGCTGGGCGGCTGGATACGGTTGCTCGTAGCGTTCGACATCCTCTATTTTGTGGTCTGTACATGGACCTTCCCCGTGCTCCTGGAACGGTGACCGACCCTTCCCCCCTTCCCCGACTCCGAGCCCCGCACCTGGTCCTGGCCTTCCTGGCCGTGGTCACCGCCGTCGTGGGGAGCGTGATCGGGCTGTGGGTGGTGCCGCCGGACGCCATGCAGGGCGACGTCCAGCGGTTGATGTATCTGCACGTGCCCGCCGCGTGGCTGGCGTTCCTGGCCTTCTTCGTCGTGTTCGTGATGAGCGTGCTCTACCTCATCCAGCGCGACCCGAGGTGGGACCTGCTGGCGGCGAGCTCGGCCGAGGTCGGGGTGCTGTTCACGGCCCTGACGCTCGTGCTCGGCTCGCTGTGGGGGAAGCCGATCTGGGGGGTGTGGTGGACCTGGGACCCGCGGCTCACGACGACCGCGATCCTGCTGGTCATCTACGTGGGCTACCTGGCCGTGCGCTCCTTCGCCGCCGACCCCGAGCGGGCGGCGCGCTGGTCGGCCGTGGTGGGGATCGTCGGGTTCGCGGACGTGCCCATCGTCTACCTGTCGGTCACCTGGTGGAGGAGCCTCCACCAGCCGCCCTCGAGCCCCCAGAGCATGGCGTCCTCGATGCTGTGGACGCTGATGCTGAACCTGGTGGCCTTCACGCTGGTATATGCCTACCTGCTGCTGCGCCGCTACCAGGTGGCCGTGGCCGAGCAGGAGCTCGACGCGCGGCGGGCGGAGGACTGAGATGGGCTATCTTTGGGTCGGGTACGTGCTGACGTGGGTCGCCATGGTGTGGTTCGCCTGGCGTCTCGAGGCGCGGGCCCGCCAGGTCGGCCGACGCCTGCGCGAGACGGAGCGGGATCGGGCCGACGAACGGCGACGACCGGAGGGCGATCATGGCCGAACATAGAAGGAAGAAGGGATCGGCGAAGAGGAAGATCTGGGCGGGGGTGGGCCTCGCGGCCGTGGCCGCGGCGCTCGTCCTCCTGGTGGGAGGCGGCCTGAAGGACAACGTGGTCTACTTCCTCACGCCCAGCGAGCTCGAGGCGCGCGGCACCTCAGCGGTCGGCGAGGCCGTCCGGCTGGGGGGCCAGGTCGAGAAGGGGAGCGTCGAGTGGAACGCCGACGCCCGCGACCTGCGCTTCGTGGTGACGGACGGGAAGACGCAGATCCCCGTCCACTCCACGGGCGCCCCGCCCTCCATGTTCCAGGAGGGAATCGGCGTCGTGGTCGAGGGCCAGTTCCGCTCGGACGGCGTGTTCCAGAGCGACAACCTGATGGTCAAGCACTCGAACGAGTACAGGCCCCCCGAGAAGGGCCACTCCCCCGACGAGACGTTCAAGACGCTGATTCAGAAGAGCGGCTCCGGCGGCGGGGAGTAGGACGATGCTGAGCACGCTCGGATCGGCCGCCGTGCTGGCGGCCCTCCTCGGCGCCATCTTCACCTCCGTGGCGGGCATGTACGGGGGCTTCAAGCAGCGCCCGGTGGCCACCGACGCCTCGCGCTACGGCATCTACTTCGTCTTCTTCTGCATCTCCGCGGCGGTGGCCGTGATGGAGATCGCGCTCCTCACCCACGACTTCAGCGTCTCTTACGTGGCCGAGGTCGGGAGCCGGGAGACCCCCACCTACTTCACGGCGATCTCGCTGTGGAGCAGCCTGGATGGGTCCATCCTGTTCTGGGGATGGATCCTGGGGGCGTACGCCACGCTGGTGGCCTGGGTGAACCGGGACCGCTACCCGCGCTATACGCCGTTCGTGAACGGCACGCTCATGATCGTGGGGATCTTCTTCTTCGGGCTCCTGGTCGGGCCGGCCAACCCGTTCGGCCACCTGAGCCCGGCGCCGGCCAACGGGCCGGGACCGAACCCCCTGCTGCAGAACCACCCCCTGATGGGCCTCCACCCGCCGCTCCTCTACCTGGGGTACGTCGGGATGGCCGTGCCCTTCTCGTTCGGGATCGCGGCGCTCCTCTCGGGGAACATCGGCGAGCGCTGGCTGCACGCCACCCGCCGGTGGACGCTGGCCCCGTGGGCCTTCCTGTCGCTGGGGATCGTGGCCGGAGCGTGGTGGTCCTACGACGTGCTGGGCTGGGGCGGCTACTGGGCGTGGGACCCGGTCGAGAACGCCTCCTTCCTCCCGTGGCTCACCGCCACCGCCTTCCTGCACTCGGCCATGGTGCAGGAGCGACGCGGGATGCTGAAGACGTGGAACCTGTCGCTCATCGTGGGCACGTTCATGCTCACGCTGTTCGGGACGTTCCTGACGCGCTCGGGGGTGCTGGACTCGGTGCACGCGTTCACCGAGGGCGCGGTCGGGCCGCTCCTCCTGGGCTTCGTGGCGCTCATCACGATCTCCACGCTGGCCTTCATCGCCTGGCGTAGCGACCGGCTCCACGCTGCCGGCACGATCGAGGGCGCCGCCTCGCGCGAGAGCGCGTTCATCGTGAACAACCTCCTGTTCGTGGCGCTCACGTTCACGGTCCTCCTGGGGACCGTCTTCCCGCTCGTGGTCGAGGCCACGAACGGGCAGCGGATCAGCGTGGGGCCGCCCTACTTCGACATGGTGGCCGCCCCGCTCGGCCTCCTCCTCCTCTTCCTGATGGGGGTGGGGCCGCAGCTCCCCTGGGGCGCGGTGACGGCCTCCCGGGTGGTCGAGCGGCTGTGGAAGCCGTTCGCGGTGGGCGTGGTGGCGGCCGCGGTCCTGTTCGCGGTCGGGATCCGGGCCCCCTACCCGCTCATCACCTTCGGGCTGGGCGCCTTCGTGATGACCACCATCGTGGACGAGTTCCGCAAGGGCATGGGCGCCCGGCGGCGCATCTCGGGCTCGCGCGGGCCCGTGGCCCTGTGGGAGCTCCTGACGCGGAACGGCCGCCGGTACGGCGGCTACGTGGTCCACACGGGAGTCGTGACCGTGATCGTGGCGCTGGCGGTCTCCCAGCACTGGCGCTCCGAGCGCGAGCTCACGCTGCACCGGGGCGAGACGGCCACGCTGGGCGCGTACACGATCGGCTTCGACCAGGTGTCCGTCACCGAGGAGCCCCAGCGTTTCGTGGTCAAGGGGACCTTCCCGATCTCGAAGGGCGGCAAGCAGATCTCCATCATGACGCCCAGCCTCAACTTCTACCGCTCCCAGCAGCAGCCGGTCACGACGCCCGCCGTGCGCTCGACGCCGGCCGGTGACCTCTACCTCACGCTCATGGCCTTCGACCGCCAGCAGGGCGAGCACGCCACGGTCCGCGCCATCCTGAACCCCGGAGTGCCGTGGCTGTGGTTGGGTGGCCTCATCGTGGGCCTGGGCGCGATCATCGCCATCCGCGCGCGGCGCAGGCACGGCATGACGCTGGAGCGCGGCGGTGGGCGCCCCGAGGCGGACGCCTCCGGAACCTCCGAGCGGGAGCAGGAGGCCGTCCCGGCGTGAAGCGCTGGAAGGCCCTCGTGGCGCTGGCCCTCGCGGCGGCGTTCCTGGGCGTGCTCGGCTTCGGGCTGACGCGGGACGCGCAGGTGCTCCCGTCCGCCATCATCGGGCAGAAGGCGCCGCAGTTCGACCTGGAGACCCTGGACGGCGACAGCATCGACCTGTCCTCGCTCCAGGGCCAGGTCGTGCTCCTGAACTTCTGGGCCTCGTGGTGCATCCCGTGCCGGGAGGAGCACCCGGTGCTCGAGATGGCCGACAAGCGCTACGACGGAAAGGGCGTGAGGCTGATCGGCGTCGTCTACCAGGACACCCGGAGCAACGCCAGGCGCTTCCTGGAGCAGCACGGCGGCGGCTGGCCGAGCGTCCTCGACCCCAGCAGCCGCGTGGCCATCAGCTACGGGGTGTACGGCGTCCCGGAGACGTACTTCGTCGACCCGACCGGGCGCGTGGTCCAGAAGCACGTGGGCCCGCTCACCTGGGACCTCCTGAGCTCCACCGTCGACTCGCTCCTGGCGTCCGGGAAGGGCGCGGCGCCGGACACGACGGCCGCGTCGGGGACGGCCGGGGTCGGCGCGGACGCGGCGGCCGGCCCGGAGGCGACCGGCTCCGGCGCGCGGACGCAGCGATGAAGCTCGCGCGGACGCTCCCGCTCCTGGCGCTCACCGCCTGCCTGGCTGCGCCCGCCCCGGTCCTGGCCCAGGACGCGGGCGCGGCCCCGGCGGACGCGGGCCAGGCGGCGGGGACGTCCTCCGCGGCCGCCCGATCGACCGGGCTCTCGGGCGAGAAGCTGGACAACGCGACGGCCGAGGTGGCGGCGCAGCTCCGCTGCCCGGTGTGCCGCGGACAGTCCGTCCTGGAGTCCACGGCCACGCTCTCCAAGGAGATGCAGGCGGAGATCCGCCGCCGTCTGGCGGAGGGCCAGAGCCCCGAGCAGGTCAGGGCCTACTTCGTGAGCCGCTACGGGGAGTGGATCCTGCTCAAGCCGCCCGCGCACGGGCTTACGATCCTGGTCTACCTGTTCCCGGCGGCGGTCCTGGTGGTCGGGTTCGGCCTGGCGGTCCTCTACGTCAAGCGGAGGGCGGCGGGGAGCGACGAGGACGCGGAGACGGCGGCCCCCGCGCCGGGTGCCGGTACGGGGGCCGGCACAGGGCCCGGGGAGGCGCCGATGTCGGCGGAACTCTCGCGGGACGAGGAGGCCTGGTTGGAGCGGGCGCTGCAGGAGCGACGGGACGAGGGCGCCTGACCGCGAAGCGCGCGGGAACATCCTGAGATCGGGCTTGTATCTCTCCCGCGCGTCGAAGGAGCCGAGCCGCGCGGTGGGAGGGATCTTCCTCCACATCCGCGCCGTGCATCGGCCACAGTCTGAACCCCCAGAGCCGGAGGCTCATGTTCTTCGAGTCGCGCGCTCTCGATTCGTTCGATCAGTACCTTCAGGACGTCGAGCGCTATCCGCTGATCGACGATCCCCTGGAGGAGCGCGAGATCGCGCGCAGGGCCCGCGAGGGAGACCGTGCAGCCGCCGAGCGGCTGGTCACGGCCAACCTGCGGTTCGTGATCTCGTACGTGAAGAAGTACCAGGGCCGCGGCCTGAACCTGGCCGAGCTCGTGTGCATCGGGAACGAGGGCCTGCTCAAGGCCGTCAAGAAGTTCGATCCCGAGAAGGGCGTGAAGTTCATCTCCTACGCCGTGTGGTGGATCCGCCAGACGGTCCTCCAGGCCCTGGCCGAGCAGACCCGCTCGGTCCGCATCCCGCTGAACCAGAACTCCAACCTGGTGAAGCTCTCCCGTACGGAGACGGCGCTCACCCAGAAGCTGGGCCGCACGCCCACCGACCGGGAGATCGCCGAGGAGATGGAGGAGCCGGTCGAGACGGTCCGCGCCCTGCGGCGCGTGGCCTCCGCCGAGCTCAGCCTGGACGCGCCCCTCGACAAGTCCGACCGGGACAGCGCCTCGTTCGGGGAGCGCTTTGCCGGGATGGACGAGGAGGAGATCGAGGAGGACGTCGAGTCCCAGGCCCGCCGCGAGTTCCTCGAGCGGATGTTCGAGGAGTACCTCACCGAGCGGGAGCGCAAGATCCTGGTCCTCTACTACGGCCTGGACGACGGCGAGGAGATGACCCTGGAGCAGATCGGAGAGCTCCTGGGCGTCACCCGCGAGCGGATCCGCCAGATCCGGAACCGCGCCTTCGAGAAGCTGCGCCAGTCGCCCGACGGCGGCGCGCTGGAAGGGTTCTGGCGGGCGAGCGCCTGACGGCGCGCAGAGACACGCAGGCTGCACCCGCGGCGGGAAGACGAGGGCCGCCGGCGCCACGAGGGCGACCGGCGGCCCCGCTGCATCGGGAGGCCCCGCCCCTCAGGCCTCCCGGCCTTCCGGCGGCCCGTCCTTCCTTCCCCAGCCCCACGCCACGAGCAGGAAGATGGCCGTCGTGATCACGGCGCTCCCGACGCACCAGCGGCACACGGCCCGGAGGACGAAGAGCTCGACGGACGTCAGGTAGACCGTGAAGGCCAGCCCGCCCACGGCAAGGAGCGACAGGAGCCTCCCGGTCCAGGGATGGCCGCCGAACGTCGGCTGGACGCCCAGGAGCGCGATCCCGAGCACCGACCCGTACCACGCCACCCCCCAGCCGGGCACGGGCCAGCCCAGGAAGCTCGCGTAGCGGGAGCTCTGGACGTACTCGCACGAGTGCGCCCCGCTCCCGCAGGCCAGCCCCCCGTACCAGCCCATGTGGTAGAGGAGCAGGTAGAGGGAGATGAACAGGCCGATCAGCGCCAGGATGGCGATGGCCATCCGGCGCCGGATCGTCCCGCGGCTCACGGCGATCCCGTCGAAGAGCCGCCCGGTGTGGCCTGCTGGATGAGCCTCTCGAGCGAGCCGTAGTCGGCCTGGCGGAGGGGCACCTCCCTGCCGTTCAGGAAGATCGTCGGCGTGGCGTTCACGCCGAGCTGGTCCCCGTAGGCGCGCGAGGCCATGATCCGCGGCACGTACTTCTGGCTCTCGTAGCACTGCTTCCACCGGTCCATGTCGCCGACGCCGGCCTGGCCGGCATAGTCCTCGAAGCGGCCCTGGGGGTCGTTCGAGCGCACCCACTGGAGCTGGTTGGCGTAGAGGAGGTCGTGCATGGGCCAGTACCTTCCCTGCTCGCCGGCGCAGCGGGCGGCCAGCGCCGCCGGGATGGCGTTGGTGCTCTGGTTCAGCGGGAAGTCGTAGAAGATCCACTTCACCTTGCCCGTCTCCACGTAGTTCTGCCGGAGGGCCCGCCCCGTCACCCGGGTGAACTCGGCGCAGTGGGGACAGGTGTAGTCCCCGAACTCGGCGATCGTCACCGGCGCGTCGGCCGAGCCCTCGACGATCCCGGCGCTCGAGTCGGCCGGCTGGTTCAGCGCGGCCACCGACATCGGCTGAGAGACCGGCTGCTCGCCTCCGCCGCCCCTCAGCGCGAACAGGGCCACCACCCCGGCCGCCACGACCAGGGCCAGGACGATGTAGAACGTCCTCCCCGGCCCTCCGCTCGACTTCCTGCCGCCACGCTTTCTGCTCTTGTTGGCCACGCTGTCCTTCCTCGCTCTCTCGGTTCAGGTTCCGGCGGACCGCCCCGGGGCTTTCGGGGCCCTCGGGGCCGCCCGCGCGCTTCCGGGCGGACGTCCGGCCGCCACGACTACCACACCAGCCAGATCGTGATCGCGGCCGCCGCCAGCAGCGCGAGCGCGGCGATCAGCGCCAGCTGGAGCCACTCGGGCACCCGCCGGCGCCGCATGGCGGCGACCTCGGCCAGGAGCGGCAGGAGACGCGTACCCCACACCTCGCGGATCTCTCCGAGCCCGTCGCGCCAGGCCTCCTCGTAGGCCGCGTCCACCTTCCGGAGGGTCCGCTTCCACGCCTCAAGGCTCTCCCGGAGCGGCCCTTCCTCGGCCTCGGGCGGGCCGGCCTCGACCCGCTCCAGGCGCTCGGAAAGCTCCCGCTGCTGCTCTTCCAGGCGGCGGAGGAGGGGGATCAGGCGCTCGAACGGCCCCAGGATGCGGAGGCGGATCTCCTCCCGGCTCTCCTCCGAGAGCGCGTAGCGGGACTCCACCCGGGAGGAGGCACGCCGCGCCCGGAGGAGCCCCCGGAGCTGCCGGTCGTAGGCCTCGCCCACCCGGGCGGCGGCGTTGGAGACCGCCGCCCTCGTGTCCTCCTGCAGCTCCCCCGCGTCCATGGCCTCGACCGCGCGGGCCAGGCTCCCCGCCCCGCTCGCGGCCGACTTCCGGAGGAGGAGCGGCCCCAGCGCCACCTCGCCCAGCTCCAGGAAGTGGGTCTCGAAGAACGAGGACCCGAGCCCGGTCCGCTCGGCGGTGCGGAGCGGGAGCTTCCCGGTCACCTCCTCGGCCAGCTCCTGGAGGACGTCCACGTTGAGGCGGAGCGCCGGCATCTGCGCCGCCACCGGCGGCGCCACGTCGCGCCGGGCGAACAGCTCGAGCTCGGGACCGCTCGACTCCGGCTGCCCCCGGGCGGCGCGGGCGGCCAGGCGGAGCTCCTCCGGGAACAGGTAGAGGAGCCGGACGCGGTCGCCGTCGCTCCCGACCTCGAGGGCCGGACCGCGACCGCCCGCCCGCTCCGCCTCCAGCTCCCGGACCTCGGCGGCCGGCCACGCCAGCCTCCGCCGCTCGCCCGCCCCCAGGAGGTGGAGGGCGCGTCGGGTCACGACGGCCAGGCGGAGGCCGCGCACCTCGGCGCCTCCGATGCGGCCCACGGCCGCCACGCCCGCCGTGCACAGGACGCCCTCGGTCGTCACGGCGTCGGGGAGTCGGCGCCGCTGGTCGGCCCGGCTCACGTGCTTCTCGAGCTCCCGCACGGCCCGGTCCAGGTCGCGGCCGCTCCCCCGGAGGGCCATCACGTCCCGCTCCGAGAACACCATCAGGAGCCCCGCCCGGCGGGAGGTCCAGAAGATCTCGTTCAGGGGGACCCGGAGGTCCTCCACCTCGAGGGCCTCGTCCCCGACCCGGACCGGGACGTCCCGGAGCGTCCCGCCCCCGTGCGACCAGGCGTCCAGCCGAAGGACGCTCTCCTCAGCCATCGCCGGCCTCCTCCCGGGCCAGCCGGGCGGCCGACCCCGTCCGCGCCTCGAAGCGCTCGACGAAGCGCGCGAGCGGCCAGGGCTTCCAGGGATCCCGGGGCAGGCCGAGCTCCTCGATCCGCGCCTCCACCTCCGCCGGCTCGCCCTCGATCTCCGCGAGGACGTCCATGACCGGGTACGCCTCGATCCGCACGGTCACGCCGTCCTTCTCCCACACCTCGATCCGGCGGTCGAGCGCCAGGGCGACCCGGTCCAGGCCCATGCGCGCCAGGAGCGCGCGGGCGGCCTCGCCGTCGGCCACGTCCGTCTCGATCTCCTCGCGCCGCTTGAAGCCTCCCGCCTCCGAGGCCGGCCCCTTCCAGCCCAGCACCGCCCGCTCCGTCCCCTCGTCGGGACGGAAGCGGCGGATGCGGACGACCTCGTCCTTCGCCTCGAGCTCGCCGGCCTCCGTGTCGAGCCGCCGGTCGATCATCTCCCCCCTGAAGGTCCGTCTCCAGCCGCCCTCCTCGAGGGCGACGCGGAGGGCGTCGGGGCCCGGGAGCTCGCCACCGAGCCGGCCCTTGAGCTCGAACTCGGCCGCACCCGCCGGCCTCGCGGCCCCGCGCGCGCCCGTCCCGCCGCTGCGCCCGGTCTCCGCGGCCCCTCCCGCGCCGCTCACGAGAGGAGCGCCTCCAGCACGGCCTCGGTGTCGGAGAGGTCCCCGAGCACGCGGTCGGCGCCGTGCGCCGCGAGCTCGTCCACGCCGTGGCGCCCGGTGGCCACGGCCAGGGTCCTGAGGCCCGAGGCCCGGCCGCAGCGGATGTCGTCCGGCGTGTCCCCGACCACCCATACCTCCCGGGCCCGGAAGCGCAGGCCCAGGCGCTCCGCCCGCCGCAGGGCCACCGGCGGGAGGTCGTCCCGGGCCTCGGCGTCGGAGCCGAACGCCCCCACCGGGAACGGTGCGTCCACGCCGGCCGCGGCCAGCTTGCGGCGCGCGCCGCCCTCCACGTTCCCGGTCACGAGACCGAGCGTCACGCCCTCCCGGCGTGCCAGCTCTCCGAGGAGCCCGGGCACCCCCGCGCAGGTCCGCACCCGGCCGTCCCGGGCCGCCAGCTCCTCCTCCAGCCGCGCCAGGTAGGGCGACCACACGTCCGCCAGGCGTCCGTCGATCCACGGGTCCTCGCAACCGAGCGCCCGCAGCACCTCCCGGACGATCGAGGGGTCGGTCCTCCCGTGGAAGTCGACCCGCTCCAGCGGACCGGCCTCCCCGAACACCTCCTCGAGCGCTCCACGGAGCGCGGCCCGTCCCGCCCCGCCCACGTCCACGAGCGTCCCGTCCACGTCGAAGAGGAGCAGCCGCCTCACCGGGGCGTCATCGCCGCTCACGCTCCGTCTCCCCCGGGCCGGCGCACCGCGCGCTCGATGGCCGTCGCCACGGCCTCCTCGCCCCGCAGGGCCAGGGGCAGGAGCTCGTGCGGAGGACGCTGCGCCAGCCGCTCGCCCGGTGCGCCCGTGGAGAGGGCGAAGACGATGTCGCCGTCGAAGGAGGTGCCGGAGGGACGGATGCGGCGGACGAGCCCGTGCGCGGCCTGCCGGGCCAGGACCTGGAGGTCCAGCTGGCCGAGGGGGACGTCCGTGGCCACGACCGCGAGCGTGGTGTTCTGGGCCGGGCCGCGCTCGCCGAAGGCCCCGGGCGCGTCCCCCTCGCGCAGCGCCCGGGCCGTGTCCAGGTGGCCGCCCGAGGGGGCCCGGCAGCCGGCCAGGATGGCGCCCGTCCGGTCGACCACGTCCCCGAAGGCGTTGACCACGGCCAGGGCGGCCACCGTCCCCTCGCGGCCGTCCACGGCCCAGCCCCCGATCCCGGAGGGCTCGGACCGCTCGGGGCCGGCGAGCTTCCCGACCGTGGCGCCGCACCCGACCCCGACCGCGCCCTCCGGCACGGGCCCGGCGGAGGCGGCCCCGGCGGCCTCCCGGCCCATGGCCGGCCCCGGACGCACGGAGGCGTCCCCCACGGCCAGGTCGTAGATGACCGCGGCGGGCACGATGGGCACGCGGGCGGCCGCGGTCCGGAAGCCCCGCCCCCGCTCCTCGAGCCAGGCCACGACGCCGTCGGCCGCGCCCAGGCCGAAGGCCGAGCCGCCGGTGAGGAGGATCGCGTCGCAGCGCGGGACGACGTGGAGGGGGGAGAGGGCGTCCAGCTCCCGCGACCCGGTGGCGAGGCCCATCACCTCGACGGCCGCCGTGAACGGCCCCAGGATGGCCGTGCAGCCCGTGCGCGCCCGCGGGTCGTCGGCGTGGCCGACGGCCAGCCCCTCGACCGCGGTCAGCGTGCGCCCGCTCCGCTCCCCGCTCATCGCGCGGGGGCCCTCACACGGCCATGCGGCGGCCCGCCGCGCCCGCCACCGCCCGGCCGAACCACTCGAACAGGCGGCGGTTGGTCCCGGTGCGCTCGTCCAGCATGCGCTCCGGGTGCCACTGCACGCCCACGACGGGAGCGCCGCCCGGCCGGCCGCGGAGCTCGATGGCCTCGACCAGCCCGTCCTCCGACCAGGCCACCGCCTCCACGTCGCGGCCCAGGTCGTGGATGGCCTGGTGGTGGCTCGAGTTCGTGCGCATGCTGAGGTTCTCGAACACGCCCTCGAGGATCTCGGGCTCGCCGACCCGGATGGCGTGCACCGGCCTGGAGGCGTCCGGGCCGGGCCGGTCGTGGTTCACCTCGCTGGGGCGCTCCGAGGGCAGGTCCTGCCACAGCGAGCCCCCGAAGTGGACGTCCAGGAGCTGCAGTCCCCGGCAGATGGCCAGGACCGGGATCCCCTCCTCGAGCGCGGTCTCGAGCGCCGCCAGCTCCATGGCGTCCCGCTCGGGCGAGACGGCCTTCGCGCCGTGCGGCTCCTGCCCGTAGAGCGACGGGGCCAGATCCTCCCCTCCGGTGAGGAGGAGGCCGTCCGTGCGTCGGACCAGGTCCCGGGTCTCGTCCGGGGAGAGCGTGGGGCCGAGGATCAAGGGGAGACCGCCCGCCACGCGCACGCCGTCCAGGTAGCCCTCCTCGACGACCACCCGGCGCCCGGGGTGCTCCTCGCTCCCGGGCCGGACGGCGCCGGTCACGGCCACGAGGGGCTTCCGGCCGCTCACGCCCCTTCGCCCTCCCGGGCGGACCCGGCCGCCTCCTCGTCCCCGGCCGCCCCCTCCTCCGTCATGTCCTCGATCCAGCCCGCCAGCATGGCGGGGTCGACGTTCCCGCCCGAGAGCACCGCGGCGACGTCCCCGCCGCCGCCCCCGGCGGTATCGACCACGCCGGAGATGAGCGCCGCGATCGTGGCGGCGCCGCTCGGCTCGACGACCAGGCGGCGGCGGAAGCACCAGCGGACGGCCTCGACGATGGCATCGTCGGTCACCGTGACCACCTCGTCCACCAGCTCCCGGACGTGCGCGAAGGTGAGGTCGCCGGGCCGGACGGGCTTCAGGCCGTCGGCGATCGTGTCCACCTTCTCGAGCTGGACCGGATGGCCGGCCTCGAGGGAGACCTTCATGGAGGCCGCTCCCTCGGCCTCGACGCCCACCACGCGGCAGTCGGGCGCCAGCTCCCGGAGGACGGCCGCGCAGCCCGAGATGAGGCCTCCGCCTCCGATGGGGACGAGGACGAGCCCCGGGTCGCCGACGGCCCCCTCGCCACGGGACGCCGCTTCGTCCAGCTGGTCCCACAGCTCGAGCGCCACCGTGCCCTGCCCCGCGATGATGTCCGGGTGATCGAAGGGCGGCACCATCGTCCCGCCCTCCTCCTCGAGGATCTCCTCGGCCCGGGCCTTCCGCTCGACGGTCGTCGTCCCGCACTGGACCACCCGGCCGCCCAGCCGGCGGGTGCCGGCCAGCTTCACGGCCGGCGCGTCGGTCGGCATGACGATGGTGGCCGGGACGCCGAACTCGCGGGCCGCGTAGGCGACCCCCTGCGCGTGGTTCCCGGAGGAGAAGGTGACGAGCCCCGCCTCCCGCCGGTCGCCGGGCAGCAGGCTCACGAAGTTGTAGGCGCCCCGGACCTTGAAGGCGCCCGCATGCTGCAGGCTCTCGCACTTGAGCCACACCCGGACCCCGCCCGGGAGCTCGCCCGGGAGGAGGGGCGTGCGGAGCGCGACGCCCTCCAGTCGGCCCGCCGCCTCCTGGACGGCGCGCACGTCGACGAGCTCGGGTCCGGCTCCTCCGGACGCCCGGTCGTCCGTCACCTCAGCCCTCCTCCCCGGACTCCGCCGCGCTGCCGTCGGAGGAGGGCTCCAGCTCGGCCTCGGCCTCCGCCTCGACCCGCTCGGCCAGCTCCTTCACGGCCTCCGGGCCCTCGAGCGCGCCCCCTTCCTCATCCTCCTTCCCCTCGGTCTCGACGACTCGGGCCACGTCCACCAGCTCGTCGCCCGCGTCCAGGCTCACCAGGCGGACGCCCTGCGTGTTGCGGCCGATGACCCGGATCTCGCGGGCGGGCTGCCGGTTCACGACGCCGTTGCGGGTGACGAGCATGAGCTCGTCCTCGTCGGTGACCTCCTTGACCGCCACCACCCGTCCGGTCTTCCCGGTGAGGCGGAGGTTGATGAGGCCCTTCCCGCCCCGGTGCTGGGCCCGGTACTCGTCCACGTCGGTCCGCTTTCCCATGCCGCGGTCGGTGACGGTGAGAAGCGTGGCGCCGCGCCGGACGATGACCATCCCGACCACGTGGTCCTCGTCCTGGAGGTCGATCCCCTTCACGCCCTGCGTGGCGCGCCCCATCTCGCGGATCTCGCTCTCCGCGAACCGGATGGCCATGCCCTCGCGGGTGGCGAGGATGATGTCGTTCGTGCCGTCGGTCATCTGGACGTCGATGAGCTGGTCGCCCTCGACGATGTTGATCGCGTTGACGCCCGGCGCACGCACGTTGGAGTAGGCGGCCAGGCTCGTCTTCTTCACGAGGCCGTCCCTCGTGGCGAACACGAGGTCGCGGTCCTCCCGGAACTCCCGGACCGGGATCATCGAGGCGATGACCTCGTCCTTGTCGATCGAGAGGAGGTTCACGATCGGCCGTCCGCGGGCGGTGCGGGAGACCTGGGGAATCTCGTAGACCTTGAGCCAGTAGCAGTGGCCCCGGGCCGTGAAGAACATCAGGTAGTCGTGGGTCGAGGCCAGGAAGAGGTGCTCGACCCAGTCCTCGTCCTTGGTCCCCATGCCGGCCACGCCGCGCCCGCCGCGCCGCTGCTGGCGGTAGACGTCGGGCGCGAGCCGCTTCACGTAGCCCTGCCGGCTCACCGTGATGACCATCGCCTCCTCGGCGATGAGGTCCTCCTCGGTGAAGTCGACGGCCACGTCCACGATCTCGGTGCGCCGCTCATCGCCGAACTTCTCGGCGATCTCGCGGAGCTCGCCCTTGATGATGTCCATCCGGAGGTCGTGGTCGCCCAGGATCTCCTCCAGCCGCGCGATCTCGGCCCTGACCTCGGTGAGCTCCTCCTCGAGCTTCTCGATCTCGAGGCCGGTGAGGCGCGCCAGCCGCATGTCCAGGATCGCCTTCGACTGGACCTCGGTGAGCTCGAAGCGCTCGCGCAGGCGGGCCCCGGCCTCGTCGGCGTCGGAGGCGGCCCGGATGATCTCGATGACCTCGTCGATGTTGTCGACCGCGATCTCGAGGCCCTCGAGGACGTGCTCGCGGTCCTTCGCGTTCCGCAGGTCGTACTCGCTCCGGCGCACGACCACGTCGTGGCGGTGGTCGATGAAGTGCTGGAGCATCTCCTTCAGGCCCATGACCCGCGGCACGCCGTCCACGAGCGCGAGCATGATGACGCCGAAGGTCGACTGCATCTGCGTCATCTTGAACAGCTTGTTGAGGACGATGCGCGGCGAGGCGTCCCGCTTGAGCTCGATCACGAGGCGGATCCCGTCGCGGTCGGACTCGTCCCGGAGGTCGGAGATGTCCTCGACCTTCTTCTCCCGGACCAGGCCGGCGATCTGCTCGATGAGCCGCGTCTTGTTGACCATGAAGGGGATCTCGGAGATGACGATTCGCTCGCCGCCCCGCTCGCGCTCCTCCACGCTGGCGCGCGCGCGCATGACGACCCTGCCGCGGCCCGACTCGTAGGCGTCGCGGATCCCATCAGAGCCGAAGATGAAGCCGCCGGTGGGGAAGTCGGGACCCCGGACGTGCTCCATGAGGTCGTCCAGGTCGGCTCCGGGGTCGTCGATGAGGACCTCGAGGGCCCCGACGACCTCCCTCAGGTCGTGGGGCGGGATGTTCGTGGCCATCCCGACCGCGATCCCCGAGGAGCCGTTCACCAGGAGGTTGGGGACCTTGGAGGGGAGGACCCGGGGCTCCTGGAGGCGGTCGTCGAAGTTGGGCGCGAAGTCGACCGTCTCCTTGTCGATGTCGGCCAGCATCTCCTGGGCGATCGAGGCCAGGCGCGCCTCCGTGTACCGGTAGGCCGCGGCGCTGTCGCCGTCGATCGAGCCGAAGTTCCCCTGGCCGTCCACCAGCGGGTAGCGGAGCGAGAAGTCCTGGACCATGCGGACCAGGGAGTCGTACACCGCCGCGTCGCCGTGGGGGTGGTACTTCCCGAGCACGTCCCCCACCACCGTCGCGCTCTTCTTGTACGGCCGGTTGGAGGCGAGGCCGAGCTCGTCCATCGAGTAGAGGATGCGTCGGTGGACGGGCTTGAGGCCGTCGCGCACGTCGGGCAGGGCCCGCTGCACGATGACGCTCATCGAGTAGTCGATGAACGACTCGCGCATCTCCTCCTCGAGGAGGCGCGGCTCCACGTGGTCGGTCTTTTCGGGTGTGCTCATGTCACCTCGTGCAGGCCTTCATCGCTGCCGCTTCCGGGTGCCCGCGGCCGGTCGTCCCGCCGCCGGGCGTGGCTCGTTCGGGACGCGGGCTCCGCCGCGCTCCACGACCCGTGTACAGTCCGGAGAATGTAAGGGTTTTCCCCGTGTCGGGCGAACCGTGCGAGGGGGCCGGCGGACCCCGATGGAGGCGCCGCGCCCGACCCCGATGCGAAGGGGGGTCCGGGGCCTCCCGGGAGGCCCCGATCAGCCGCCGCCGGTGCCGTCGCCTCCCTCGCCGCCCCTGTACTCCGGGGGGCGGTCCGGATCCAGGCTCCGGTAGCGCTCGAGGAGCGACTTCTGCCGGGAGGCGTCCGGCACGATCCTCCCCCGGATCATCACCGTCTCGGGCTCCGTGGACAGCTCGAACGGGTCGCCCGACCACACGACCACGTCGGCCACCTTCCCCGGCTCCAGCGAGCCGTAGCGCTCGTCGATCCCCAGGGCCCGGGCCGGCTCGAGGGTCACGGCCCGGAGCGCCGCTTCCCACGGGAGGCCGAAGCGCACCGCGTTCCCCGCCTCGAATGCCAGGTTCCGCACGTTGTGGGCGTCGAAGGTGCTGATCACGACCGGGACCCCGGCCTCCGCCAGGAGCGCCGCGTTGTCGAAGCGGGCGCCCAGGTGCGAGAAGTCGGTGGGCGCATCGGTGAGCGGCTCGAGCACCACCGGCACCCGGGCGCTCGCCAGCTGGCCGGCCACGCGCCACGCCTCGGCGCCGCCCGTGATCACGAGCCGGAGCCCGTAGTCGCGCGCGATGCGGAGGACGGCCGAGATGTCGGAGGCGCGGTCCGCGTGGACGACGAGCGGCATCGAGCCATCGAGCACGGGCTGCAGGGCCTCCAGGTCCAGCCGCGAGGCGGCCAGGGAGCGGGACGCGCCCCGGTCGAACGCGCCGCGGTGGGCCTTCCAGAACCTCCCGTCGTCCAGCGCCTCGCGTAGCCGCAGGGAGGCCTCCCCGCGCGCACCTCCGGCCTCGCCGGCGTCGTAGCTGGCCAGCATGGCGGCCCGCGGCTTCACGAGCATCTCCGCGACCGTGGATCCGGCCAGGTCGATGACGGCCCCCCGGCCGGCGATGAGCCCGCCGCGGGGAGCCGTGAGGACCGTCGTGACGCCGCCCAGGCGGTTGATCGGGATGAGCGTCGAGGCCGGGTTGATCCCGTCCACCACGTCGAAGGCGGCGGTGATCGGGTCGTCCGAGCTCACCGCGTAGTCGCGCGTGTCGCCCACCGCGCCCACCTCGACGAGACCGATCGTGGTCGAGGCGTCGACGAGGCCCGGGGTCACGACCTTCCCGGTGGCGTCGATCCGCCGGGCGCCCTCCGGGACGCGGACGTCCTTCCCGACGGCCACGATCTTCCCGTCGCGGACGAGCACCGTGGCGCCCTCGAGGGGCGGGCCCGAGACGGGGTGGACGGTCCCGCCCGTGATCGCGACGGTCTGGGCCGCCGTGGGGGCGGGCGCAGTAGCGAGCGCCGCCAGGGCCGCGAGGGTGGCCAGGGCCGTGGTCGCCGCCGGCGCCGCCCGCAGGCCCGCCCACGCCCGCGCCGCCGGGGCCGCGCTCTCCGTCCGCCGCATCTTCGCCTCCCTCATCGCTCACCCCCTTCGTCCGACGCCGAGCCGCGGCCCGGCAGGATGCCGATCTCGAAGTCGGACGTGGGCTGGAGCTCCTTCCGCGTCCGGTCGTAGACGAGCGCGCCGTCGATGAAGACCTGGTCGGCGCGCGTGTAGATGCTGAACGGGTCCCCCGACCACACGGTGACGTCCGCGTTCCTGCCGGGCTCGAGCGTCCCGACCCGGTCGTCGATCCCCAGGGCCCAGGCGGGCTCGGCCGTGATCCAGCGGAGCGCCTCGTCCCGCGAGACGTCGATCCCCGCCTCGCGGCCCGCGTACATGGCGCGGGCGGCGTTCTGGTTCATGATCTGGACGCCCATGTCGTCGTCGGTGTGCAGGATGGCGTGCACGCCGGCCCGGCTCACGAGCGCCAGGTTCTCCCTGATCCCGTCGAACGCCTCCATCTTGAAGCCCCACCAGTCGAACCACAGGGCGGCGCCGATGGAGTCGCGGGCCAGGATGTCGCGGACCTTGTAGGCCTCCACGCCGTGGTGGAAGGCGCGGATGTGGAAGCCGAACTCCCGGGCCAGGTTGATCATCTGCACCATCTCGTCGGCCCGGTAGCAGTGGATCTGGGGATACAGGTGGCCCCGCAGCACCTCGGCCAGCGTCTCCAGGGCCAGGTCGCGGGCGGGAGGATCGCCCTCCCGGCCGCCCTCGATCCACGCGTCCCACTTCTTCCGGTAGGCGGCCGCGTGAATGAAGGCCTCGCGGTAGCCGGCCACGTTCCCCATGCGGGTGGAGGGGAAGCGCCCGCGGCTCCCGTACACGCGCTTGGGGTTCTCCCCGCACGCCATCTTGAGGGCCATGGGGGCGCCCGGGAACATCATGTCCTGCACGGTGCGGCCCGGAACGAGCTTCAGGGTGATCCCCCTGCCGCCGATGAGGTTGGCGCTCCCCGGCAGGACCTCCACCGTGGTGACGCCCCCCGCCAGGGCCCGCGTGAAGGACGGGTCCTGCGGCCACACCGAGTGCTCGGCCCACACCTGCGCGGTGACGGGCGAGGTGGCCTCGTTGCCGTCCGAGTGGGCCTGGACGCCCGGGTCCGGGTAGTCGCCCATGTGGGAGTGGACGTCGATGAGGCCCGGCGTGACGTACCGGCCCGCCGCGTCCACCACGACCGCGCCGGCGGGCGCCTCGAGCCCTTTCCCGACCGCGGCGACCTTCCCGTCCTCGAGGAGGACGTCACCGCCCTCGATCGTGCGGCCGGCCGCCGTCATGACCGTCCCGCCCCGGATGAGGGTGGCGTTCGAGGGGAGGGGCCGGTAGGTGGACTCCCAGGCGCCGTTCGGCATCCCGTACAGGAGGTCGCGGACCTCGCGATCGGCCGAGGCCGCGCCGGAGGCGGCGGCGCCGTCCGCGCCGGCGGCGGTCGCCGCGGGCCCGTTCGCCGCGGCCGGACCGGCCGACCCGGCCGTGGCGCAGGCGCCGGCCGCGAGGACCGCCAGGGCCGCCGCGGCGGCCGCCAGCGTCCGGCCCGGCGCGGCGGGCGCACGGGGTCTCCTCGTCGCGTCTCGTCTCCTCATGGGCTTCGCTCCTGGAAGGGGTGAATCAGGCCACGGCCCGGAAGTCGGTGATCTCCTCGCGGCCGGCGGCCTCCAGCGTGCGGCGGATGTCCTCCCGCGCCCCGGGGGCGCCGACGGCGGCCAGGACGTAGGCGCCCGGCAGGCGCCCGAGGCCCTCCGGCGGCAGGACCGGGAGGCCGTGGATCTCCTGGCCGATCTTCCGCGGGTCCAGGTCCACGAACGCCCGGGCGGGGCGGCCCCGGCGGGCGAGCTCGCGCGCCAGGGGCTTCCCGACGCGGCCGGCGCCCCACAGCACGAGCGCCCGGCCCTCGGGGAGTCCTCCGTGGACCAGGAAATGGACCTTGCAGCGCCGGAAGGATGCGGGCGAGTAGGCCGGCGCGTCCAGGGAGAGGCGGCCGGGGCGCACCCGCCAGCGCAGGAGGACGCGGTCCAGGTTGGCGGCCCGCAGGCCCGCCGCGTGGAGGCGGAGGAGGAGGTCGTAGTCCTCGGGCCAGCCGCGGTCCCGGTAGCCGCCCAGGCCCCGCAGCACGGAGGCCCGGAGGACGAGGGCGGGATGGGCGACCGGGCACTCGACGAACAGGTCGCGGCGGAGGTCCTCCGGGCTCCGGAGCTCGTTCAGCCAGGCCTCGTAGCGGCGGTAGCCCGGCCCGACCTCCTCGTCCGGGAAGAGCTCGACGCCCGCCCCGCACGCGGCCAGGTCGGGACGCTCGCGGAGGAGCCCCGCCTGGAGCTCGAGGCGCCGGGGGTCGGCCACGTCGTCGGCGTCCATGCGGGCCAGGAGGGGGGCCCGGGCGGCCGCCGCGGCGGCCGACAGGGCGCCCGCCACGCCGACCCCGGGCGTGGAGAGGAGCCGGACCCGCGGGTCACGGCCCCGCCACGCCTCCAGCAGCGCGCCGCTGGCGTCCGCGGAGCCGTCGTCCACCGCCACGACCTCGAGGTCCCGTAAGGTCTGCGCCTCGAGGCTCTCGATGCACTCGGGGAGCCACGCCTCCGCGTCGCGGCACGGGAGGAGGACCGAGACGGCCGGTCGGCTCAGTGCTCCTCTCTCGTGAGCACGATCGACACGGGCCTCCCCTGGAACTCCTGCTTCACCAGGAGGTGCGGGGCCTGGCGCGTCACGGAGTAGATCAGGGTGAGCCCCTGCGGCCCCGAGGCCTGCACCGTGTAGACGTCGTAGGTCCCGGCCGGCACGGTGACCGAGTCCTGCCCGGTGACGCGGGCCGTCATGTTCGTCACGCCCTTCCCGGGCGAGAACACCGGCACCTGGAAGGAGAGGCCCTCGGAGAGCGGGCTCGCGAGGACGATGGCCATCGAGGCGCCTCCGTCCAGCGTCCCCTCGGGCACGTCCGTGTCGATCGTGGTCTTCTCGGTCTTGCCCTGCGGCATCGGCACGGTGGCCGTGCCGCTCACGTGCCCCTTCGTGTAAGTCAGGTCCTGGGAGGCCGCCCCCTCCTGGGACGCCGAGACCGGGCCCAGGTCCTTCCGGAAGGTGTAGGTCCCCTTCTGGTTCCCCATCGCTCCCTGGAAGTCTTCTTCCAGTCGCCACGTGGGCTTCCCCTGCTCGGGGGCCAGCGAGATCGTGTAGGTCCCGTAGCTCTGCCCCTGCACCTGGAGGTCGTAGGTGAAGGTCCCCATCCTGGCCCGCGTGACGTCGAGCTGGACGTTCGAGGCCTTGGTCCCGAGGTCCGAGGGCTGGATCGGGTCGCCCTGCACGTCCAGGAGCCGCACCGGGGCGATGGCCTTCAGCTTCCCGTAGAGCCTGGAGGCATCGCCGACGACGACGATGTCCAGGCTGTCGGGGTGGAGGTACGTCCGGGCCACGCGCCGGACGTCCGCCGGCGTCACCTTCGAGACCCGGTCGCGGTAGCTCTCGAGCCAGCCGATGCCGAGCCCCCGGAGAAGGACGTCCGCCACGCGCGAGGCCACCTGCTCGGGCGTCTCGATCTCGATCGGAAAGTGGCCGGTCAGGTAGTCCTCGGCCGTCTGCACCTCCGAGTCCGGCACCGTCTCGGTCCGCATGCGGCGGATCTGGCGCAGCATCTCGTTCACCGAGCTGTCGGTGACCGGCGTCCGCACCTCGGCCGTGGCCACGAAGTAGCCGCGGTCCCGGGGGTCGCTGATGCGGCTGTAGGCCCCGTACGTCCACCCCTTCTGCTCCCGGAGGATGAGGAAGAGGCGCGCGTTGGCGCCGCCGCCCAGGATCCGGTTGGCGACGTCCAGGGGCACGGCGTCCGGATTGTCGGGCCGGATCCCCAGGTTCCCCATCCGGATGTTGGACTGGACCGACCCCGGCCGGTCGATGAGCGTGATCGAGGTCGGGCTCGGCTCTGGCGGGGCGGGCGGGGCGGCCTCCTCGGGCGGCTTCCCGCTCCAGTCCCCGAACCACTTCCGGGCGGCCTCCCGGGCCGCGTCCAGGTCGATGTCGCCGGCGAACACGAGCAGCGCGCCCGAGGGCACGTAGCGCGCGTCGTGGAAGGCCACGAGGTCCTGTCGCGTGATGGCCCGCGTGCTCTGCGGGGTCGGCGCGTTCGCGTAGGGGTGCTCGCCGTAGATCTCCTTCGAGAACTCCCTGGAGGCCAGCGTGGAGGGCTGGCTGAGCTGGACCTGGAGGGCCGAGAGCCGGCGCTTGCGCATCGTCTCGAGCTGGTCGGACGGGAAGGTGGGATCCCGCACCACGTCCGCGAACAGCTCCAGCACGGTCGGGAGGTGACTCGTGAGCGTGGTGGCGCTCACGTAGGTGAAGTCGTCGTCGGCCCCCGCGTTCAGCGAGGCTCCGACGCCCTCGACCGCCGAGGCGATCTCCTCGGCGCTCCGCGTCTCCGTGCCCTTGTCGATGAGAGAGGCGGCCATGTCCGCCAGGCCCGACTTCCCGTCGGGGTCGGCTGTGGCCCCGGCGGGCAGGTACATCCGCACCGAGACGACCGGCTGCTCGTGGTTCTCGACGACCACCAGCCGCAGGCCGTTGGGCAGGGTGTCCCGGCCCACGCTCGGGAAGTGGACGGGCTCGGGCTTCAGCGGCGGCGGCGCGTGGTCCGGGAAGCCGCCGTCCTGCTGGGCCGCCAGCCCGCCCGGGCCTGCGACGAGGCCGAGCGCCCCCGCCAGGAGCGCGGCGGCGAGAGCCGTGGTCGTGCGCGGCGCCCTCATCGGTCACCTCCCTTCGCCGGGCCCGCGGAGCCGCCGGCGGCATCTCCGCCGCTGGCGCCACCGCCGCCGCCGGAGTCCCCTCCGCCCGTGCCGGGCGGCACGTCGAACACCACGGTCAGGTTGTCCCGGGTCAGGTAGCGGTCGATCACCCGCTTCAGGTCGTCCACGGTCACCGCCTCGTAGCGCGACAGGTCCTGGTTCACCTCCGAGAGGTCGGGGCGGAAGAGCGCGTAGTGCTGCAGCGCCTCCGCCTTGGAGAGGACGCGCTGCCGGCCCTCCACGTAGTTGGACTCGAACGTGTTCCTGGCCTTCCGGAGCTCCGCCTCCGTGGGCGGGTCGGTCTTCAGCCGTGCCACCTGGTCCTGCACGAGGCCCAGGAGCGAGTCGGGACTCACCCCCTGGTTGGCGAGCGCGAAGCCGAAGAGGAGGCCCGGCCCCACCCGCGAGTCGAGGCCCGCCGACGCCTGCAGCGCCGCCCCGGCGTCGCTCACCAGCGCCCGGTAGAGCCGCGAGCTCTGGCCCTGTCCGAACAGCACCGCCAGGAGCGCCAGCGGGTAGTGGTCGGCCGAGGAGTCCGGCGGCACCCGGTAGCTCCACATCACGGCCGGGACGTTGGCCTTGGAGTCCTCGACCGTGTCCATCCGGAAGCCGGGCGAGTAGCTCACGTCGCAGGC
>Ga0209918_1000415_pt1 | contig 28404 bp, 25 predicted proteins | sample SalPonD_shore_MG_FD_185712 | JGI IMG/M metagenome (GOLD analysis project Ga0209918, IMG submission 185712) | Salt pond soil microbial communities from South San Francisco under conditions of wetland restoration - Salt Pond MetaG... | ecosystem: Environmental > Aquatic > Marine > Intertidal zone... | reverse complement strand
CTCGCGGGGCGGTCGCTCAGTGCGGACAGCTCGTGGTCCAGCCGGTCCCGCAGGCGCAGGCACCCGTAGGCCAGCTCCATGGCCAGACGCCGGTCCCTCTCGGGGAGGGAGGGCAGGCGCTCCGCGACCGAGCGGTCCGCGAAGGCGCCCTTACGCACGTCGGCCAGGACGTGGAAGGCGGCCAGGCGGGCGTCGCTCGCCCCCCGGCCGGGTGCACGGCCGCTCAGGTCAGCCGGCCCGCCGAGGGGCTCGAGGGCACGGCCCACTCCCGGCGCGGCATGCGCCCCGCAAGGTACGCCAGCCGACCCGCCTCCACGGCACGCCGCATGGCCGCGGCCATCGCCACCGGGTCCTCCGCCTCGGCCAGCGCCGTGTTCATCAGGACCCCGTCCACGCCCTGCTCCATGGTGAGGCACGCGTCCGAGGCCGTCCCGACGCCGGCGTCCACGATGACCGGGACGTCCAGCCGGCGCTTGAGGATCCGGATGCCGACCGGGTCCAGGAGGCCCAGCCCGCTCCCGATGGGGGAGGCGAGCGGCATCACCGCGGCCACCCCGGCGTCCTGCAGCTTGAGCGCGGTGACCAGGTCGTCGTTCGTGTACGCCAGGACCGTGAAGCCCTCGTCGACCAGCGTCCGGGCGGCGTCCAGCATCTCCTCGACGTCCGGGTAGAGCGTCTCCTCGTCCCCGATGACCTCGAGCTTCACCCAGTCGTGGAGGCCGGCCTCGCGGCCCAGGCGCGCGTAGCGGACGGCGTCCTCGGCCGTGTAGCAGCCGGCCGTGTTGGGGAGGAGGAAGAACTCCTCCGGGTCCAGGTGGTGGAGGAGGCTCTCCTCCTTCGAAGCGTCCAGGTCCACGCGTCGCACCGCCACGGTGACGATCTCGGCGCCCGCCGCGCGCAGGGCGGCCACCATCGTACCGGCGTCCGAGTACTTCCCCGTGCCGGCGATGAGGCGGGAGCGGAAGCTCCGGCCTCCCAGCGCCAGCGGCTCGTCCACGCGGGCCGGCTCTTCCCTGTCCGCGCCCTTCTCCAGGACCGTGCTCATCTATCCCCCTCCTCGCCAGGTGCTCGCTTCCACGCGACGCGCGTCAGGGCGCGCCGCCGATCATCCCCCGCCCACGAAGCGGACGAGCTCGACGCGGTCGCCCGCCTCGAGCTCGACGCCGTCCCGCTCGCCCCGGCGGACGATCTGCCGGTTCAGCTCGACGACCACGGTCCGCCCGTCCACCTCGAGCTGCTCGAGGAGGTCCGCCACGGACGAGCCGCCGCCGACCTCGCGCGACTCCCCGTTGACCTCGATCCGGATGGTCTCCGTGCTCATCATCCCTCCTCCCGAGGGCTCCCTCCCAGGGCCGCCAGGAGCTCCGCGGCCGCCACCTCCGGGACCGCGGCCTCCCACACGGACCGCACCACCGCGGCCCCCGACGCTCCGGCCGCGAGCACCTCGGACGCGCGGCCGGCGTCGACGCCGCCGATGGCCAGGACGGGCGGACCCACGTCGCGGCAGGCCTCCAGGAGCGCCATCCCGCCCGGCTCCGTCCCGGGGTGGGAGGGGGTCGCGAAGATCGTACCCAGGATCAGGAAATCTGCTCCGTCCGCGGCCGCCGCCGCGGCCTCCTCGCGGCCGTGCACCGACGCACCCAGGAGGAGGCGCCCGCCGGCCACGTGGCGGGCGGCCCGGACGGGGAGCGCACGCCGCCCGAGCTGCGCCGCGTGCGCCCCGGCGGCGAGCGCGACGTCCAGGCGCTCGTTGACCGCGACCCGGCCTCCGTGCCGCTCCGCGCCGGCCAGCAGCTCCCGGGCGAGGTCGAAGATCGTCCGGCCGCTCGCGTCCCGGAGCCGGAGGTGGAGGGCCAGACCGTCCCCGCACCGGCGCTGGAGGGCGGCGGCGGTCTCCCGGAAGTCCGGACGCGCGGCGACCTCGTCGGTCACCACCACGTGGAGGCGCGGGAGCCGGGCCCGGCTCACCGGAGGCGCTGGCCGGCCCGCGCCCCCCGGCCCCGGATCCAGGCGGCCGAGGCCATGCGCCGGCTCCCGGCGGGCTTGACCTCCCCGATCCACACGGCGCCCTGCCCGGCCGCCGCGAGCAGCCCCTCGCGCGGGTCCGCCACGAGGACGGTCCCCGGCGCGGCGCCCGGACGGTCGTGCACGGAGCCCCGCCCGCTCTCCGCCGCCGCGGCCACGGCGCGCGCGGCCTCGGCACTCCCCACGGACCGCGGATCGAACAGCTGCACGGAGAGGTCCCCGCCGGAGCGTCCGCCGCCGCCGGAGGGCCGCCGGCCGCCGGAGGCCCCGTCGTCCTCCGCCCCGAGGACGCTCCACGCCGCCGGCCACGGATCGCAGCCGCGGATCCAGCGGTCGACCTCGGCGGCGGAGTGCGACCAGTCCAGCCGGGCCGCGTCGCGGCCGAGCTTGGGGGCGTAGGTGGCCGCATCGTGGTCCTGCTCGCGCGGCTCGATCGTGCCCGCCCCGAGCCCCTCCAGCGTCTCGAGGAGGAGCCGGCCCCCGAGCCCCGAGAGCTCCTCGAACAGCTCCCCCGCGGTCGTGCGCGGCCCGATCCCCACGGCCTCCTGCCGGAGGATCGGCCCCGCGTCCAGCTCCCGCACCAGGCGGATGATCGTCACCCCGCTCTCCCGGTGGCCGCGGATGATGGCCCAGTTGATCGGCGCGGCGCCGCGGAGGGCGGGGAGGAGCGAGGCGTGGACGTTGAGGGTCCCGAGGCGGGGCGCCTCGAGCACGTGCTCGGTGAGGATCTCTCCGTAGGCCGCCACCACCGACACGTCGGGGTCGAGCCCGGCCAGCGCCTCCATGAAGGCGTCGCCGCGGGGCTTCTCGGGCTGGAGGAGGCGGAGGCCCGACTCCGCGCCGGCGCGTGCGACCGGGGTGGCGCGCACGGAGCGGCCGCGGCCGGCCGGGCGGTCGGGCTGGGTGACCACCCCCACCACCTCGTGGTCGGACGCGTCGAGGAGGGCCCGGAGGGTGGGGAGGGCGAAGTCGGAGGTGCCCCAGAACAGGACGCGCACGGCGGCTCGCCCCGCTTCGATCGCGGGCGCTAGAGCGCGCCCGAGGAGACGGCGTCCTCCGCCTGGCTCTTGGACCAGCGATTCAGGGCCATCTTCCGCTTGAGCGGGCTCAGGCGGTCCAGGAAGAGGACGCCGTCCAGGTGGTCGGTCTCGTGCTGCAGGCACACGCCCAGGCGGCCCTCGGCCTCGATCCGCACCGGCTCGCCGTCGACGTCCAGCCCCGTGACCACCACGCGCTCGGCGCGCTCGAGAACCTCCGAGATCCCCGGGATGCTGAGGCAGCCCTCCTCGCTCTTCATCGTGCCCGAGCGGGCCTCGATGACCGGGTTCACCAGGACGCCCTGCGCGACCTCGCCCACGCGGACGTCGTAGACGAACACGCGGAGCGGCACGCCCACCTGGGGCGCGGCCAGGCCGATCCCGTCGGCCTCGTACATGGTCTCCCGCATGTCCCGCACGAGCGTCCGGAGCTCCTCGTCGAAGGTCTCGACGGGCTCGCACGCCTCGCGGAGGATCGGGTCGCCCAGGATGCGGATGTCGAGCACGCTCATGCTACCTCTGCGGCTTCCGGGCGCGCGTCACTCCCGGCTGATCTTCCTCCCCACCTTGCCCCGCTCGACTTCGATCCGGGTGTCGTCGCTCGTCTTGACCACGAGCCGGTCGTCCTCGAGGTGGATGATCTTCCCGATGATCCCCCCCACCGTGACGACCTCGTCGCCCTTCTGGAGGTTCTCGACCATCTCCTCGTGCTCCTTCTGCTGCTTCCGCTGCGGGCGGATGAGCAGGAAGTAGAAGATCGCGAAGATGGCGGCGAACATGATCAGCGTGCCCCAGGGGCTCGCGCCGCCTCCCTGGGGACCCGCCATCAGAGCGGGCAGGATGTGGGGAATCACGTCTGTCCTTCCTTGGCTCGTGTCGCCGGATTCGGATACCTGGGCGATGCGGGGATGTTCCCGTCAGAACGGGGAAGCCGCCGCTTCGAAGGCCGTCGACGGCCTCCTAGATCGCGCCCTCGCGGTAGCGCGCCAGCCAGCCCTCGGCCCACGCGCCGTACTCGCCCCGGAGGATCGCGTCACGCGCCTGTGAAGTCAAATCCAGCAGGAACTGCACGTTGTGGAGCGAGAGGAGCCGGAGGCCCAGGAGCTCGTCGCACACGAAGAGGTGCCGGATGTAGGCCCGCGAGTAGTCGCGGCACGCTTCGCACGAGCAGCTCGGGTCCAGCGGCCGCGGATCCTCGGCGAAGCGGGCGACCTTCACGTTCACCTTCCCGAGCGACGTGAACGCCGTGCCGTTGCGGCCGTTCCGGGTGGGGGCCACGCAGTCGAACATGTCCACCCCACGCCGGATGGCCTCCACGAGGTCCTCCGGGTAGCCGACGCCCATGAGATACCGCGGGAGACCCTCGGGGAGGGCGGGCTCGCACGCCTCCAGGATGGCCATCGTGACCTCCTTGGGCTCACCCACCGACAGCCCGCCGATCCCGACCCCCGGCCACGGCCCCAGCTCCAGGGTCCGCTCCAGGGCCTCGAGGCGGAGGTCCTCGTACGAGGCCCCCTGGAAGATCGGGAACAGGAGGCCCGGGGCGCCCCCGGGGAGCTCCGGTCCCGCCGGGCCGCCCGGTCCCGCCGGGCCGGCCAGCCCGGTCGGCGCATCCCCGTCGGCCAGCTCCCCGTGGCGGCGGCGGCAGCGCTCGAGCCATGCGAGGGAGCGCTCGACCGCCCCGCGCGCCGTCTCGCGGTCCGCCTGGCCCGGCGGGCACTCGTCCAGCGCCATCATGACGTCCGAGCCCAGCACCGCCTGGATCTCCACCGAGCGCTCGGGCGTCAGCCGGTGGCGCGAGCCGTCCAGGTGGCTCTGGAAGGTGACCCCGTCGTCGTCCACCTCGTTGATCCGGGCCAGGGAGAACACCTGGAAGCCGCCCGAGTCGGTGAGGATGGGCCGCTCCCAGCGCATGAACGGGTGGAGCCCCCCGAGGCGCGACAGGACGTCCATCCCGGGCCTCAGGTACAGGTGGTAGGCGTTGGCGAGGACGATCTCGGCGCCCGCCCCGAGGAGGTCTCCGGGGGTGAGCGACTTCACCGTCCCCTGCGTCCCCACCGGCATGAAGCACGGGGTGCGGACCTGGCCCCGCCCGAGCGCCAGGGTGCCCGCGCGCGCCCGGCCGCTCGTCCCCTCCAGTCGGAACGTCCCGCCTCCCTCGCTCACAGCACCACCATCGCGTCCCCGTAGGAATAGAAGCGGTAGCCGCGCTCGATGGCGTGCCGGTAGGCCTCCAGGACCCGCTCCCGGCCGGCCAGCGCCGAGACGAGCATGAGGAGGCTCGAGCGCGGCAGGTGGAAGTTCGTGATGAGCCGGTCCACGGCGCGGAAGCGGTAGGGCGGCCGGATGAACAGCTCCGTCTCTCCCGAGCCGGGGTGCACGCGGCCCCCGGCGTCCGTCACGGTCTCCAGGGTGCGGGTGCTGGTCGTCCCCACCGCCCAGATGCGTCCGCCGGCCGAGCGCACGCGGTTCAGCCGCGCCGCGGCCTCCTCGGTGACGGTGTAGCGCTCGGAGTGGAGCTGGTGGTCCTCGGGCCGCTCGGCCTCCACGGGTCGGAAGGTCCCGATCCCGACGTGCAGGGTGAGGCGCACGATCTCGACCCCCTTCCCCTCCAGCTCCTCCAGGAGCTCCGGGGTGAAGTGGAGGCCGGCCGTGGGGGCGGCCACGCTGCCCGTGCGCTCGGCGTACACCGTCTGGTAGCGCTCGCGGTCCTCGGCCTCCGGCTCCCGCTCCAGGTACGGGGGGATGGGCATCTGGCCGTGGCGCTCGATGAGGGTCCAGGGATCCTCCTCCCCCTCCAGTCGCACGATCCGGCCGCCGCCGGGGGTAGAGTCCAGGATCGCGACCTCGAGCCCCTCGCCCACCACCACCCTGCGGCCGGGCTTGAGCTTCCCGCCCGGGCGGACCAGGGCCCTCCACACGCGGGGGCCGGCCTCGCCGCCCGACGGACGGAGGTCCTCGGCTCCCGGGGACGGGCCGGGGCGGCCCGCATCCGGGCCGCCGGCCGCCACGCCGGGATCGGCGCGGTCCGCGGCTCCGCCCGCCCCCGCGCCTGGAGCCGGCTCCAGGAGGAGGATCTCCGCGGCCGCGCCGGTCGGCTTCCGGCCGCGGAGCCGGGCCGGGAAGACCCGGCTGTCGTTGAGGACGAGCGCGTCGCCGGGGGTGACGAGGTCCGCCAGGTCGCGGAAGCGGAGGTCCCGCATCTCGCCCGTCTCCCCGTCCAGCGCCAGGAGCCGGCTCCCGTCACGCCGGGCGGCGGGGTGGCGGGCGATGAGCCCCTCGGGGAGGTCGTACGCGAAGTCCGCGGTGCGGAGGTCGGACGGTGGCGGGCCGGAGGCCGCGCGGGCCGCGGTGCCGGGGCCTCCGGGGTCGGACGCCCCGGGAGCCTCCGGATCGGAGCCGCCCGGCATCACTCCCCGTCGGCGAACAGGGACGACTGCCCCTCCTCGTCCTCGGGGATCCGGTAGCCGAAGCGGCGGTAGGCCTTGGCCGTGGCCACCCGCCCCCGGCTGGTGCGCTGCACGTAGCCGTTCTGGATGAGGTAGGGCTCGTACACCTCCTCCAGCGTGCCGGCGTCCTCGCCCACGGCCACGGACAGCGACTCGACCCCCACGGGGCCGCCGTCGAAGCTCTCGATGATGGAGCGCACGATCCGAGTGTCCATCTCGTCCAGCCCGTACTCGTCCACGTTCAGCATGTCGAGACCCCGCCGGGCCGTCTCGACGTCGATCGTCCCGTCGCCCTCGACCTCGGCGTAGTCGCGCACCCGTCGGAGGATCCGATTGGCGATCCGGGGGGTGCCGCGCGAGCGGCATGCGATCTCGACGGCGCCCTCCTCGGTGGCGGCGATTCCCAGGATGCGGGCCGAGCGCTCGACGATGGCTTGCAGGTCCTCCTCCGGGTAGAAGCCCAACCGCTCGATGATCCCGAAGCGGGCGCGGAGGGGCGCGGTGAGGAGCCCGAACCGGGTGGTGGCCCCGACCAGGGTGAAGCGCTCGATCTGCATGGAGACGGTCTTGGCGCGCGGGCCGTCCCCGAGCCTCACCTCGATCCGGAAGTCCTCCATGGCCGGGTAGAGGAACTCCTCGACCACCGGGCGGAGGCGGTGGATCTCGTCGATGAAGAGGATGTCGCGGGGCTCGAAGTTGGTGAGGAGCGAGACCAGATCCCCGGGCTTCTCGAGCACGGGGCCCGAGGTGAGCTTGATGTTCACCCCCAGCTCCCGGGCCAGGAGCCGGGCCAGGGTGGTCTTCCCGAGCCCGGGCGGGCCGAAGAAGAGCGTGTGGTCCAGCGCCTCCCCGCGGCCCAGCGCGGCCTCCAGGTAGACCCGGAGGCTCTCCTTGACGCTCTCCTGGCCCACGAAGTCGGCCAGCCGCTCGGGGCGGAGCGAGGTCTCGTAGCCTTCCTCGACGCCCACCCGCTCGGGGGTCGTGATCTCGGACCGGTCGATCATGCCGCTCTCCTCACACGTGCCGGAGCGCCAGGCGGACGAGCTCCTCGGTCTCGACCTCCTCACCGTCCAGGTCCATGCGCGCCTCGTGCACGGCCTTCTCGCTCTCGCGGGCCCCGTAGCCCAGGGCCCGCAGGGCCTGCACGGCCTCGCCCGAGGAGCGCTCGAGCGGCGAGAGCTCCTCGTCCGCCACCGCGCGCACGGTGACCAGGTCGTCCAGCTTGTCGGCCAGCTCGAGGGCGATGCGCTCGGCCGTCTTCTTCCCCACGCCGCTCACGGTCTGCAGGACGTCGTGGTCCTTGTTCCGGATGGCTCGCACGATCCGCCCGCCGGGGAGGGAGCCGAGGAGCGCCAGGGCCAGGCGCGGCCCCACGCCGCTGGCCGTCTGCAGCCGGAGGAAGAGCTCGCGATCGTTGGACGAGGCGAAGCCGAAGAGCTCGAGCGCGTCGTCCTTCACGACCAGCGCCGTGTGGAGCTCGACCTCCTCGCCCTCGGGGGGGAGGCGGTCCAGGAGCGCCGTCGGGACCAGGATCTCGTAGCCGAGCCCGGCGTCGGTGAACACCTCGATCCGCTCGGTGTCCCGGTGGAGGAGCCTGCCGCGGACGCGCCGGATCATCGGCGCCCCCGGCGCCCCGCGGACGGCCCCGCGGCGGCCGGCCGTGTCCGCTCCGCGCCGCGCCCCATCATCGGGCCAGCGGACCGGTGCCGACCAGGAGGTGGCAGAGCGCCGCCGCGCAGCCGTCCGCGGCGTCCGCCGGCTCGGGAGGCTCCCGGAGGCCCAGGTGCTTCTGCACCATGAACGCCACCTGCCCCTTCCCCGCGTTGCCGTTCCCGACCACGGCCTTCTTGATGCTGGCGGGGGGATACTCGGCGACCTCGAGGCCGCGCAGGGCCGCGGTGAGGAGGATGGCGCCGCGGACGTGCCCCAGCACGGCGGCGGTGCGGGCGTTCCGGCCCTGGAAGATGTCCTCCACGGCCACGCAGGTCGGCTCGAGGCGGTCCAGGACCCGGTCCAGACCCTCGTGGATCTGGGCCAGGCGCCGGGGGAGCGGCTCGGAGCCGTCGGGGCGGACGACCCCGCACTCGACCAGGCGGAGCCCCCCGTCGGCGCGGACGACCAGGCCGTAGCCGGTGGCCGCGCTCCCGGGATCGACGCCCAGGACCCTCAGCTGGACTCCATGGCCTGCAGCGCCTTCTCGTCGACCTCGAAGTTGGACCACACCTTCTGGACGTCGTCGTGGTCCTCGATCTCCGAGAGGAGCTCCAGGAGGCGCTCCCCCTGGCGTCCCTCGACCTTCATGGTCGACTTGGGGACCATGGCCAGCTGGGCCTCGCGCAGCTCGAGCCCCCGGTCCCGCAGCGCCTCGCACACGTCGTGGAAGTTCTCCGTGGACGTGAGGATGCGGAACCCGTCGTCCTCCCGGCGCATGTCGTCGGCGCCGGCCTCGAGGGCGGCCTCCAGCGCGATGTCCTCGTCGTAGCGCTCCCCGTCGAGCCACGCCTCGCCGACGCGGTCGAACATCCAGGCCACCGAGCCGTCCCGGCCCAGGTTGCCGTCGTACGTCTCGAGCAGGTGCCGGAGCTCCTGGACCGTGCGGTTGGCGTTGTCGGTCACGCACTCCATGAAGAGCGCCGCGCCGCCGGGCCCGTAGCCCTCGTACGTGACCTCCTCGTAGTCGACGCCCGGCAGGTCCCCGGTGCCGCGCAGGATGGCCCGCTCGATGTTGTCGTTGGGCATGTTCTCGGCCTGCGCGCTCTCGATGGCGGTGCGCAGGCGAGGATTGAACTCGGGATCGCCTCCCCCTTCGCGGGCGGCGACCGCGATCTCACGCCCCAGCTTGGCGAAGAGCCGACCCTTCTCCCGGTCGTTCTTCTTCTTCTGGCGCTTGATCTTGGACCACTTGTTGTGACCAGCCAACCGGACGACCCCCTCGGGTGCAGCGTGGACGGTGAGGGCCGGGACGCTCCCGGCCGTCTCGCGAGGGCCGGGGCGAGGGCCGCGACGGCCGCCCCCCGGGCCGTGATCGCATACCCGGAGCGCGCGCCCTTGTGCCGGCAGGGCGGGCCGCTCCGGCCCCGCTCAGGACGCCTGCCGCTCCTCCTGCGCCCGGGCCACGACACGCTCGGTCACGTCGGGCGGCGCCTTCTCGTAGCCGTGGAGGCTGCGGGCGTGGACGCCCTTCCCGTGCGTGAGCGACCGCAGCGCGGCCGAGTAGCGGTAGAGCTCGGCCTGCGGGACGTGGGCCTTCACCACCTGGAGGTGTCCCCTGGCCTCGATCCCGAGGACCCGGCCGCGGCGCCCGTTCAGGTCCCCGATCACGTCGCCCATGAACTCCTCGGGCGTCGTGACCTCGATCTCCATGATCGGCTCGAGAAGGACGGTGCCGGCGCTGCGGGCCACCTTCTTGAAGGCCATCGAGCCCGCCACCTTGAAGGCCTGCTCGGAGCTGTCCACCGAGTGGTGAGACCCGTCGTAGAGCTCGGCCTGGAAGTCGACCACCGGGTAGCCGGCCAGCACGCCGCGCGAGGCCGCCTCCTGGATCCCGTGGTCGACGGCGGGGATGAACTTGTTCGGGATCACCCCGCCCTTGATCGAGTCGACGAACTCGTAGCCCGAGCCGTGCGGGAGCGGGGTGAGCCGCACCCAGCAGTCGCCGTACTGGCCGCGTCCGCCCGATTGCTTCTTGTAACGCCCCTGGCCCTCGGCCTTCCGCGTGATGGTCTCCCGGTACGGGATGCGCGGCTCCTCGGTCGTGACCTCGACCCCGTACTTCCGCTGGAGCTTCTCGAGCGTGACCGTGAGGTGGAGCTCGCCCAGCCCCCGGGCGATGGTCTGGCCCAGCTCGGAGTCGAAGGACGCCCGGAAGGTCGGGTCCTCCTCGTGCAGGCGCGCGAGGCCGCTCCCGAGCCGGTCCTCCTCGTCCCGCGAGGCGGCCGCGACGGCCACCGAGATGTCCGGCTCGGGCCAGTCGATGCCCTGCAGCCGCACCCGCCGCCCCTCGGCGGAGAGCGTGTTCCCGGTGTGCGTGTTCTTGAGCTTGGTGACGACGCCGATGTCGCCGGCGTGCAGGCGCGATACGTCCAGCCGATCACGGCCGTTGGGGATGGCCAGGTGGGCGATCCGCTCGCTCCCGGACCGGCTCGCGTTCGCCAGGCTGTCCCCGTTGGAGACGGTCCCGGAGTACACCCGGAAGAAGCTGAGCTCGCCCGTGTGCGGCTCGGTGGTGGTCTTGAACACGAGGGCCGAGGCGGACTCGTCGTCGGTGCCGGCCAGCTCGACGGGCTGCCCGTTCTCGTCCTCGGCCAGGTAGGGCCCGGCCAGGTCCGGCGACGGGAGCAGCTCCACGAGCTTGTTCATGATGGCCCGGACGCCCCAGCCGCTGCGGGCCGAGCCGCAGAAGATCGGGAAGATCTCCCCGCGGAGCATGGCGGCGGCCATGGCCGCCAGGACGCGCTCCCGGTCCAGCTCCTCGCCCTCCAGGTACGCCTCCAGGAGCGCGTCGTCGGTCGTGGCGATCGTCTCGATGAGCTCCTGGCGGTAGCGGTCCACGCCCTCGTGGAGCTCCTCGGGGATCTCGACCTCGTCGTACTCGCCCCGGTCGCCGCCCCTCCGGTAGATGTGGGCCTTCTCGGAGAACAGGTTCACGATCCCCCGGTACTCGTCCCCGGCGCCGATCGGGACCTCGACCGGGATCGCCCCGTCGGCCAGGACCTCTTTGATCTGCCCGAAGGTCTTCTCGAAGGACGCGTTCTCCCTGTCCATCATGGAGACGAAGAACAGCCGCGGGAGCCCGCGGGCGGCGCAGGCCTCCCACACCTTCTCGGTCCCCGCCTCGACTCCGGAGACGGCGCTCACGACCAGGAGCGCGCCGTCGGCCACCCGGAGCCCCGCCGCCGCGTCCCCGTAGAAGTCCAGGTAGCCGGGGGTGTCGATGAGGTTGAGCTTGGCGCCCTTCCAGGGGGCGTGGGCCACGGCCAGGTTGATCGACATGCCGTGGTCGGTCTCCTCGGGCGTGAAGTCGGTGACCGTGTTCCCGTCCTCGACGCTGCCGTGGCGAGCGGCCGAGCCGGCGATGTAGCACATCGCGTCGGTCAGGGAGGTCTTTCCGCTCCCGCCGTGCCCCAGGAGGACGACGTTGCGGATCTGGTCGGTGGTGTATTCCTGAGCCGAGGCCGCCATGGATGACTCCTGCGCGGACGGTTGAACGGGACGTGGGGGACCCATTCTAGGCGGCTCGTCGGGAGGACGAAAGGGCCGGGGCTCGCCCGGCGGGAGGCGGGGCTCAGCCCCTGTAGCGGCGGCTCATGTCATCCAGGAACTCGCGCTCCTCGTCGGTGAGCGACTCGATGCCCCGCTCCCGGATCTTGTCCAGGATTCGGTCCACCTCGTCCAGGGTGTCGCCGCTGGGCCGCCGGCGCCGTCGACGGCGGGGAGGGGCCTGGCCCGCGGAGGGCCCGCGGGGCGTCTTCGGCGTCGCCCGCGGCCCGGACTTCCCGCCCCTGAGACGCCGCCATCCGCGGCCGACCGCCGCCACGCCGCCCTCGACCACGGCGCCGAAGCGCAGGTAGAGGAAGCCGGTGACCAGGCCGCCCAGGTGGGCCCACTCGGCCACGTGCCCGATGTTGCCGGAGACGGTCGACCACACCGCGAAAGCCGCCAGGATCGTGACGAACCACTTCGCCTTGATCGGGAGGATCCCCCAGATGTAGATCCGCGCGTCCGGCCAGCGCAGCGCGAAGGCCAGCATGACGCCGTAGATGGCGGCCGAGGCGCCGATGATGATCGGACTCCCGATCACGGGCAGGAGGACCACCGAGGCCAGCGCCCCGCCCAGCCCGGCCACCACGTAGTACTTCATGAACGCCCGCCCTCCCCACGCCCGCTCCAGCGGCGGCCCGAAGAAGAAGAGCACCAGCATGTTGAAGAAGACGTGGAGGAAGCCGCCGTGGACGAACATGTAGGTGAGCGGCGTCCACGGGTGGGACAGGAACCGGTCGGGCGAGAAGCCGAAGACGTCGACGGTCCAGCGCAGCGGCAGGAGGCCCACCGCGTTGAGGAGCCAGATGGCGCCGTTGGCCACCAGGAGCCGGGTGACCCAGGGCGTGGTGAAGCGGCCCAGGTTCCACCCGCCGCCCCCGCCCCCGAAGTCGCCCTGTCCCGGGCTGTAGCTGTAGGAGCGCTCGGCGTAGCTCATGTGTTGGGTAGACCCGCTTCCCGGCGTCCGGTTCCGTGCCGCGCGCCCGGAGCGGACCGCACGATCCGGTCGCACAGCTCCGGGAAGGAGAGGCCCGCGGCCGCGGCGGCCTGGGGTACGAGGCTGGTCCCGGTCATGCCCGGCAGGGCGTTGGCCTCCAGGCACCAGGGGGTGCCCTCCCCGTCCAGGATGAAGTCGATCCGGCTGAAGCCCGAGAGCTTCAGGGCCCGGTGAGCGGCCAGGGCCGTCTCCCGGACCCGGCGGGCCACCGCCCCGGGCAGCTCCGCCGGGAAGATCTCCCTCGCCATCCCGGGCTGGTACTTGCACTCGTAGTCGAAGATCTCGTGCTCGGGGATGATCTCCCCGACCGGGAGCGCCTCCCCGACCACCACCGCCACCGTCAGCTCGCGGCCCGGGACGAAGCGCTCCACCAGGACCTCGCGATCGTGGCGGGCGGCCAGGCCGATGGCCGCCGGCAGGTCCGCCGCGTCCCGGACCAGGGTGAGGCCCACGGTGGAGCCCTCCCGGTTGGGCTTCACGATGAGGGGAGGCGACAGCTCGTCGGGGAGCGCGGGGCTCCCGGAGGGGTCGACCAGGAGCGTCCACGGGGCCGTGGGCACGTCGGCGTCGCGGAACAGGCGCTTCGAGACGTCCTTGTCCATGGCCAGCGCGCAGCCCAGGTGGCCGCTCCCGGCGAAGCGGAGGCCGGCCAGCTCGAGGACGGCCTGCACGGTCCCGTCCTCCCCCGCCCCGCCGTGCAGGATCGGGAGGACGACGTCGGCGCCGGCCACCTCGGGCAGCGCCAGGACCTCGCCCAACGAGGCCACGGTGAGGGGCGGGAGCCCGCCGGCGTCGGGAGGCGCCTGCCCCACGCCGCGGTCGGCGATCCGCGACTCCTCCTCCGGCCCCAGCGGCCCGGACACCGTATCGACGGCGACGGCGTCGTGGCCGGCCTTCCGCAGGGCCCGAGTCACCTGGACGCCCGAGGCGAGCGAGACGTCCCGCTCGGCGGAGCTCCCGCCCAGGAGGACGGCGACCTTCACGTGCCCGCCCGCGTCACTCGGCCATGAGGTGGTGGAGGAGGTCGTAGCGGGTGAGGATCCCGACGATCTCCCCTCCCTCCTCCACGAGCACGGCGGGCACGTCCCGACCCAGCCGGCCGCTCAGGGAGTTGATGCCGACGGCCGTGTCGACCACCGGGAACGGGTCGCCCGCCACCTCGGAGACGCTCCGCTCCAGGGTCTCCGGGTCCTCCAGGACGGCGGACATGAGCGCGGCCTCGGTGAGCGACCCCCGCTGGCGGCCGTCCTCGAGCACCGGGAGCTGTGAGACGCTGTGCGTGTCGATCAGCGCCAGCGCTTCCCGGACGGTGGTCCCCGGGTGGGCGGCCACCAGCCCGCCCGCCTCGGGCCCCCGCTTCGTCTGGAGCAGGTAGCCGGCGGTCACCCGCTCGGGCCGGAGCATCTGGTTCTCCCGCATCCACTCGTCGTTGTAGAGCTTGGAGAGGTAGCGCTCGCCCGTGTCGCACAGGATGGTCACCACGCAGGCGTCGGGGTCGTCCAGCTCCCGGGCCACCTGCACGGCCACCGCCACGTTCAGGCCCGACGAGCCTCCCACGAACAGCCCCTCCTCCCGGGACACGCGCCGCGCCATGAGGAAGGACTCCCGGTCCCCCAGGGTCCTGACCTCGTCGATGACGCCGAAGTCCAGGGTCCCGGGGATCTTGTCGTTCCCGATCCCCTCGACCTTGTAGGGGGCGTGGGGGCCCACCTCCCCGGTGGCGTGGTAGTGGGCGAAGATGGAGCCCACCGGATCGCCGAGGATCACGCGGATGTCGGGATCCCGCTCCTTGAGGTAGCGAGCCACCCCGGTCACCGTGCCGCCCGTCCCCGCCGAGGCCACGAAGTGGGTGACGCGCCCCTCCGTCTGCTCCCAGATCTCGGGCCCCGTCGTCTCGTAGTGCGCCCGCGGGTTCACGGGGTTGTAGAACTGGTCGGCCAGGACGGCCCCGGGCCGCTCCGAGGCGATGCGCCGCGCCACGTTGCCGTAGTACTGGGGGTGGTCCGGCTCGACCGCCGAGGGCGTCACGATGACCTCGGCCCCGTAGCCCTTGAGGATCCGCACCTTCTCGGCGCTCATCTTGTCGGGAATGACGAAGATGCACTCGTAGCCCCTGACCGCGGCGGCCAGGGCCAGCGCCACCCCGGTGTTCCCCGACGTGCCCTCGACCACCGTGCCGCCCGGCTCCAGCCGGCCCGAGCGCTCGGCCTCCTCGATGATCCGGAGCCCGATCCGGTCCTTGACCGACCCGCCGGGGTTGTACTGCTCGGCCTTGCCGTAGACGGGCGTGCGGACGCCGTCGACGATGCGGCTCAGGCGGACCAGGGGCGTCCACCCGATCGTCTCGAGCACGCTGTCGAAGGGCCTGGTGGGGTCGTGCGGCTGGCTCATGGCTGCTCGACTTCCTCCGGGAGCGGATAGCGGACCGGGAGGACGGCCCAGACGGCGACGGGCCGCTCTCCCTGACGGGCGGGACGGTAACGGAGACGCCGGGCTCCGGCCAGAGCGGCGGAGTCCAGCACGGCGTGGCCGCTGGACTCGAGGACGTAGGCCGAGTCGACGCTCCCGGAGGCGGCGATGTGGATGCGGAGCCGGACCTGTCCGCCGATCCGCTCCCGGTAGGCCCGTCCCGGATAGTCGAAGGGGAGCCGCTCGTTCTGCATGACCGGCATCCGGAAGGAGCCGCCTCGCACCCCGAGCCGGAGGCCGCCCAGCACGGGGCTCACCGTGTCGGCGCATCCGGCCAGGACGGAGAGCAGGACGACGCAGAGGAGGCGGGCCGCCGGGCCGGGCCGGGTCCGGCGGCACGGGGCGGCCGTCACGGCTCCGCCTCCGGCGGGGACCCGGGATCCCCCGAGGCCCCGGGATCCCGGGGGGGGCGCCGGGGGGGCGCCCGGTCCCCCTCCCCGAGGCCCGCCAGCCGCCGGAGCTCCGCCAGGGTGGCGAGGGCCTCGAGCGGCGTCGTGCGGTCGGGATCGACGCGGGCGAGCCGCTCCCGGACGGGGTCGGAGGCACGCTCGGGCGACTCCGCCTCCGGAGCGCCGGCACGCCCCCCCGCGCCCTCGTCCGCGTCTCCCTCGCCCGTCGCCGGCACGAACAGGTTGAGCTGCGGGCGTCCTTCCTCGACCAGGCTGGCCAGGCGGGTGCCGGCCCCCGACTCGTCGCCCTCCAGGACGTGGAGGACCTCCCGGGCCCGCTCGACGACCTCCGCGGGGAGCCCGGCCAGACGGGCCACGTGCACCCCGTACGAGCGGTCGCTGCCGCCCGGCTCCACGCGACGGAGGAAGACGATGTCCTCCCCGGTCTCGCGGACCGCCACGTTGAACGCCCCCACCCCCTCCAGGCGGTCGGCCAGCTCCACGAGCTCGTGGTAGTGGGTGGCGAAGATCGTCCGCGCCCCGATCACGTCGTGGATGTGCTCGGTGACCGCCCACGCGATCGACACGCCGTCGTAGGTGGAGGTGCCGCGGCCGATCTCGTCCAGGAGGACCAGGCTCCGCTCGCTGGCCCCGTTCAGGATCGTGGCGGTCTCGGTCATCTCGACCATGAAGGTGCTCTGGCCGCGGACCAGGTTGTCGGAGGCGCCCACCCGGGTGAAGATCCGGTCGCACAGCCCGACCCTGGCCCGGTCGGCGGGCACGAACGCCCCCATCTGCGCCAGGAGCGCGATGAGCCCCACCTGCCGGAGCACGGTCGACTTCCCCGACATGTTGGGCCCGGTGAGGACCATGACGCTCGTGTCCCGGTCCAGCACGACGTCGTTCGGGATGAACGCCTCGCGGGACATCATGCGCTCGACCACCGGGTGGCGGCCGCCCCGGATCTCGAGGCGGTAGCCGTCGTCGACCTCGGGCCGGACGTACCCGTCCCGCGCCGCCCCCTCGGCGAGCGCCCCCAGGACGTCCAGGCGGGCCACCCGGTCGGCGGCCGCCTGGATCCTGGCGACCTCGGCGGCCAGCGACTCGCGCACCCCTTGGAAGAGCTCGGCCTCGAGCCGGGCGATGCGCTCCTCGGCCCCCACCACCTTCTCCTCCCACTCCTTGAGCTCCGGCGTGAAGTAGCGCTCGGAGTTGGAGAGCGTCTGCTTGCGGTGGTAGTCCTCGGGGACGCGGTCCAGGTTGGCCCTGGTGACCTCCAGGTAGTACCCGAAGACCTTGTTGTAGCCCACCTTGAGGCTCGAGATGCCGGTGCGCTCGCGCTCGCGAGCCTGGAGGTCGGCTATGAAGTCGACCGCGTGGTCGCGGGTGGCGCGGAGCTCGTCCAGCTCCCCGGAGTGGCCCTCGCGGATGACTCCGCCGTCCTTCAGGGTGGGCGGCGCGTCCGGCGCGATGGCCTCCCGGACCGCGTCGCGCACGTCCTCGAGCGAGTCGAAGCCCGAGGCCAGGCCCGCCAGGCGCTCCGAGCCGGCGCCCTCGAGGGCGGCCGCCACGGCCGGGAGCCGGTCCAGCGAGTCGGCCAGGGACAGGAGCTCCCGGGGCGCCACCCGCCCTGTCGCGATCTTCCCGGCCAGGCGCTCGAGGTCCCGGACCTCGGAGAGCGCCTCGCGCAGCTCGCGCCGCCGCTCCCCGCCCTCGACGAGCTCGGCCACCGCGGCCTGGCGCGCCCGGATCTCCTCCAGGTCCAGGAGGGGATGGAGCACCCGGCGGCGCAGGAGCCTCCCGCCCATGGCCGTCCGGGTCCGGTCCAGGACGTCCAGGAGGGTCCCGCCCCCCTCGGGGCGGAGCGGCTGGACCAGCTCCAGGTTCCGGCGGGTCATCTCGTCCAGATGGACGTAGCGGCCCGTCCGCTCGACCCTGGGCGGGCGCAGGTGGTCGACGCCGGCCGGGCGCACCTCGCGCAGGTAGGCCACCATGGCGCCCGCCGCGGCGGCCAGGTACGGCTCGTCCTCGAGCCGGAAGCCGAACCCCTCGGTGCCGGCCACCCCGAAGTGCTCGCGGAGGGCCTCGTCGGCCATGCGCGGCTCGAAGCGCCAGGCCGCCAGCCGGCTCACGGCCCACGGCCCGGGGAGGTCGCGCTCCGTCCCCTCGGGAAGGACGACCTCGGCCGGCTCGAGCCGCGCCAGCTCGTCGGCCACCCGCGCCCGCGGGGCCGTCCGCAGCTCGAACTCGCCGGTCGAGAGGTCGGCGGTGGCGATCCCGACGGGGTCCTCCCCGGCCAGGACGGTCACGAAGTTGTTCCGGTCGTCGGTGAGGAGGGTGTCATCGAGCACGGTGCCGGGGGTGATCGTCTCGACGACCTCCCGGCGCACGAGCCCGTCCGCCTCGGCGGCGTCCTCGACCTGCTCGCAGATGGCCACCCGGCGCCCCTGGCGCAGGAGCCGGGGCAGGTACTCGTCGACCGCCTTGACCGGGATCCCGGCCAGCGGCACGTCGCCCTCGCCCCCGTTGTTGCGGGAGGTGAGCGTGAGCCCCAGAAGCCGGCTTCCCTCGGCCGCGTCGTCGAAGAACATCTCGTAGAAGTCCCCGACCCGGAAGAAGAGGAGGGTGTCCGGGTGGCGGGACTTGATGTCGAGGTACTGCTGGATGAGGGGGGTGTGGCCGCTCACGATCCCTCCCCGCGGCTCAGCTCCACGATGATCGCGTTGAACCCCGCCGCCTCGAGCCGCGAGCGGAGCGCCTCCGCCTCCGAGGAGCGGGCCATGCGCGGGGTGCGCACCCGGTAGAGCCCGTCCGAGGGGGAGGCGTCCAGGACCCTCGCCTCGAAGCCCGCGCGGGCGAGGCGGCCCCGGAGCTCGGCCGCCGCCTGCCGGGTGCTGAACGCGCCGAGCTGTACGGACCACCCGTCCGGGGCGCCGGAAGCGGAGCCCGCCCGCGACGTCGCGCTTCGCCCCCCGCCGGCGCCCGATGCCCGGCGCTCCGCCACCGGTCCCGCCCCGGGGCAGCCGGCCGCCGAGCGCCGCACGGCGGCGTAGCGCTCGCCACTCGGGCCGGCGCGCTCCCATGCCCGGCAGGCCTGCGCCGTGTCCCCGCGGGCGGCCAGGACCGAGCCCGTCCACACCCACGACATCTCCGCGAGCGAGTCGCCCGGGAAGTCGGCACGCAGGATGGCCAGGTCCGAGAGGGCGCGGGCGAAGTCCCCCCGGGCGAGCCGGAGCTGCGCCAGCCGGAGGCGGGCGGCGGCGGCCCACGGGAGCTCTCCGCCGAGCGCGACCCGGCTGTAGGCGGTCACGGCCGAGTCGGGATCGGCGGCCAGGCGGGCCCGCAGGAAGTCCGCGCGGGCCCTCCGGGCGGGGGCGAGGTCGCCGGCGTGCGCCGAGAGCCAGTCGGCCAGGAGCCCGCGGGCCTCCTCGCTCCGTCCGGAGTCCGCCGCCGCCTCGACCCGGTCCAGCCCGCCGCCCGAGGTGGCCTGGGCGGCGGCCGGCCGACCGGACGCCGCGAGGAGGAGCGCGGCGGCCAGGGACACCACGGCCACGGGGTACGGCGGACGGACGCTCACGTCCCCCCCGCCTCGCGCTGCAGGAGCCCGAGGCCGAGGAGGAGCTCCTCCATGGCCCTCCGGTCCGGGATGCCGGACTTCACGTGCCGATCCGCCCGGCGCATGAGCCCCACGGCCCGCTCGACCTCGGGAGCCGTCCACCGCCTCGCCTGGCTCGCGTAGATGCGCGCCTTCCACTTGAGGTACGGCTTTCCGGCGTCCTGGAGGGCCCGGGAGACGGCCCCCTGCCCGCCCTCCACGGCCACCCCGATGTAGAGGTGCTGGTCGACCATGCCGATCAGGAGCCCCACCGCCGACTCCGACGACTCGGACAGGAGCCGGGGCAGGTCGGAGAGCGCGGCGCCGTAGGCGCGCTCGGCCACCCGGTCCAGCCAGTCCCAGCGTCCCACGGCGCGCACGTTGGGGACGAGCCTGCGGACCAGCTCGACGTCGATCCGACCCTCCTCGGCCGAGGAGGCCAGCTTGGCCAGCTCCGCGTCCAGCTCGTCGGGGAAGGCGCCCACCGCCGTGGCCAGCGCCTGCGCCGCGTCCTTCCCCAGCTCGAAGCCGTGGACGGCCTCCGCCCGCTCCATGAGCCAGCCGGGCACCTCGTCCTCCGAGGGGGCGGACCAGGACAGCTCCCGGGCGCTCTTCTTGAGCGTCTTGTAGAAGGAGGCCTTCGAGCGGTCGGGGATGGTGGCGGTCACCACCAGCGTCAGGCCGGCCGGGAGGTCCTCGACGGCGTCCACCAGGACGTCCCGCGCCTTCTTCCCGAGCCCCTCCGCGCCCAGGACGCCCACCACGCGCCGTTCGGCCATCATGGGGGGCATGGCGATGGCGGCCGCCAGGTCCTCCGCGCTCACGTCGTCGCCGTGGAAGAGGTCCATGTTGAAGTCGCGGGTGGAGGGGTCCAGGGCCGCGTCGATGAGGCGGCGCGCCCCGTCGTCCCTGAGGCGCGCGGCCTGACCGTGGAAGAAGAAGGCTCCCTCGAGCGGGCCCCGCTCGACGAGACGCTCCAGCTCCCGCTCGGCCGCGAGCGTCACGTCCGGGAGATCAGTGGGCGGTGAACGCCCTGCGCTCGGTCGCCGCCAGGAAGGAGGCGCTCCCGGTCCCCAGGCCGGATCCGGTGGACCACAGCAGGTTCTCGCCGGCCATCCTCAGCCCGTCCGAGTACCGGAACCCGGTGGGGGCCAGGTAGGGACCGCGGCTGAAGAAGAGCGAGTGCCCCGTCTCCGCGGCAGGGGCCGCGAACGGCGATCCGCCCGCGGGCTCGGGCAGGGATGCGCCATCGGCATCGGGCGTCCGGGCCGCGACCGCCGGGAGCTCCACCTCCACCGGGACGCTCGTGGCGAAGGGGAGCCACGCGAAGGCCAGGAGCCCCACCGCGGCCACCGCCACCAGCGCGGCGCTCCCGCCGTGACGCACGTCGTTCAGCGGAATGCCGTCCTCGAGATGGTAGATCCGGTGGCGGAGGCGCGGCAGGAAATCGGGGGAGGGATCCGGGTCGGGAAGGCTTCTGTAGATCTGGAGGCCACGCTGCACGACCCGGTCGTACCGGGCGCAGTGCTCGCACCCGCGCCTGTGGGCTTCGAATCGCTCGGCCTCGGCCGAGCCGAGGAGCCCGTCCAGGTAGTCCGAATAGCCTTCGAGAAATTCCTCGCAGTCCATCGCCGTCATCCTTCTCGCCTGCGACGGATCACTCCGTCCGCTTCTCCCCGCCCGTCCCCGGGCGCGGTACGTCGGAGCCGGAAGGGCCGCCGCGCGGGCCGCTCTCCCCTCTCCGAACCGGGCTATCATACTCGGCCCGTGTCGGCGGGTTCCGCGGCCGTGGAGGGGCGGTTCGGGACGAACCCGGATGCGCGAGAGGGGGGACGGCGATCTCCGCCATCCCCCCTCCGCTCCGCGGCCGCGGGGGCCGCGCCGCCTGGCCCGAGACGCTACTCGAGCATCGGCGCGATGATCTGCGCGAACTTGTTCCGGGCCCGGTTGAGTCTGGACTTCACGGTGCCCAGCGTGACTCCGGTGATCTCGGAGATCTCCTCGTACGTCTTCCCCTCCATCTCGCGCAGCACGAACACCACGCGGTGGTGCTCGGGAAGCTGGGCCACGGCTTCCTCGACCTTCTCGCGCAGGTGGCGCTTGCGGAACAGGTCGTCCGGCGAGTAGGAGCTGTCCTCCCACTGCAACGGGCGGTGGTCCGCGTCCCAGTTCTTCTTGATGGCCTGGAACAGCACCATCGGATTCCGCGAGCGGTTCCTGAGCTCGTTCTTGGCCAGGTTGCTCGCGATCGTGTAGATCCAGGTCGAGAACTTCTTGGTCGGGTCGAACCGGTGCAGGTGCCGGTAGACCCGGACGAACGTCTCCTGCACGAGGTCCTCGGACCGATCCCGGTCACCGATCGTCCGGTAGATGAAGTTCAGCAGGCGATCGTGATACCGGTCGGCGAGCTCGTGGAAGGCGTAGTGCTGCCCTTCGAGATACTTCTCGACGAGCCCCGCATCGTCGAGCCCCTTGAGCTCCCGACGCGGCTGCACTTCCACCTCGCGCGGCTGCTTCTTCTCGAGCGTCTCGGCCATGTCTAACTCGCCCCCTCGAGGCCAGGGCCTGGTCCGCGGCTCATCCGCGGCGTCCCCCGCGTGCGGGGCCGTCCTCCCCCTCGCCTACATGTATACGACGCATAAAGGACGCCATTCGTCACCTCTCCCACCGCCTCCACGCCAGCAGGAGCGAGGTCGTCGTCTTGGCGTCCACGATCGTTCCGTCCGCCACCATCTCCAGCGCCCTGGAGAGGGGCATCTCGTCGATCTCCAGCTCCTCCTCGGGCTCCGGCTCGGGCTCCCCCCGCTCGAGCCGGGTGGCCAGGAACAGGTCCACCCGCTCGTCGCAGAAGCCGGGACTGGTCCAGATGCCGCCCAGCGGCTCCAGCGCGCCGGCCACGTAGCCGGTCTCCTCCCGGAGCTCCCGCGCGGCGCAGCCCTCGGCGTCCTCCCCGGGCTCGAGCGTCCCGGCCGGCACCTCCCACAGCACCTCCCCGACGGCGTACCTGTACTGGCGTAACAGGATCACCGTGGGATCGGTTCCCTGGCCGCGTAGCGGAAGGATCGCCGCGGCGCCCGGATGGTGGACGACCTCGCGCTCGGCACGGCCGCCACCGGGAAGCTCGACGCGGTCCACACACACTCGAAGGAGCCGCCCGTCGAACACCCGGCGACTCCCGATCGTGCGCTCACGCCCTGTCGTCATCCGCCCTTCGTCCCACCCTCGATCATGCTAACCGAAAGTTAACCGAAAATCAAGCCCGGCGCTGGCCGGGGGGCTCGACCACGGCGACCCGCTCGAAGCGCTCGGCGAGCGGCCCCTCCAGCTCCCCGGCCCGTCCCACGACCACGAGGCGCAGCGCCTCCGGGTCCAGGAACCGGCCCATGGCCCGGACCACGCCGTCCCGCGTCACGCCCTCGATCCGCTCCCGGTAGCGATCCCAGTAGTCCTGCGGGAGGCCGTACACGACCTGCGTGGTGATCTTCCGCGTCACCTGGCTCACGGTCTCGAACTGGCGCGGCAGCGACAGGACGAGCGAGTTGCGGGCCAGGGTCATCTCCTCGTCGGTGGGCGGCTCCTCGACCATTCCCTCCAGCTCGCGGACGAACTCCGCCAGCGCGTCCGCGGCGGCCGCCGTCTCCACCGCCGTCCGTCCCACGAAGGGACCCGCCACCCGTCGGAAGTGGAAGCTGGTGCGCGCGCCGTAGGTCCAGCCCTTGTCCTCCCGCAGGTTCATGTTGATCCGGGAGTTGAAAAGGCCGCCCAGGATGGCGTTCCCGACAAGGAGGTCGAAGAAGTCCTCGTCGCCGTACGCCGCGCCCACCGTGCCCAGCCGGAGCTCGGCCTGAGCGCTTTCCGGCCGGTCCACGAGCAGGACGCGCGGTCCGGGGCCCGCGGGCCGGGCCGGCTCCGGGGGAGCCACCGGGCCCTGGCCGCCCTCCCAGCTCCCGAACCGCTCCTCCACGGCCTCGACCAGGGCCCCGGGGTCGACGTCCCCGCAGGCCACGAGGGCGGCCCCCCTCGGACCGTACCGGCCCGAGTGGAACGAGGCCACGCGCTCGCGTCCGAGGCCCTCCACGCTCTCCCGCAGCCCCGCGGAGGGCGTCCCGTATCGGTGGTCGCCGAGCACGGCCCGGATGAGGGTGTGGTCGGCGGCCACCTCCGGCTTGTCCCGGTCGCGGTCGATCTCGTCCAGCCGCTCCTGGCGGACCCGGTCGACCTCCGCCTCCGCGAAGGTGGGCTCCCGCACCACCGCGCGCAGGAAGTCCAGCCCCCCGTCCAGCACGTCGCTCAGGAGGTGGAGGCTGAGGATCGTCACGTCGTAGCCCGCCGAGACGGAGAACGACGCCCCCAAACGGTCGAGCCACGCAGCCACCGCCTGGGCGCCCCTGCCCGCCGCGCCCTCGGTCAGGAGCCGCCCCGTGAGCTCCGCCACGCCTTCCTGTCCCGCGGGGTCGGCCGACGCGCCTCCCTCCACGACAAGGCGGAGCGAGAGCTCGGGGAGCTGGCGGTCCTCGCCCACGAGCACCCGCAGGCCGCCGTCCAGGCGGAAGGCCTCGAGCTCGGGGAGCTCGACCGGGCGGAGCTCCGCGGACGGTGGCGGCGAGCTCCGGTCGGGCGCGGGCCGGCTCACGACGCCTCCCGGGGAACCACGTGCAGGACCGCCCGGCGCTCGGGCCGCAGCGTGGCGTCGGCCACCTCCAGCACGTCCCGCCTCTCCACGGCGCGGTAGCGGTCGAAGGCGCGGTTCACGTAGTCGGGGTCGTCCCGCAGCACCGCGGCGTGCGCCACGGCGTCCGCGCGGTCGCCCGCGCTGTTCACCTGCCCGACCAGGGAGCGGCGCGCCCGGTTCCGGGCGCCCTCCACCTCGTCCTCGGTGACGCCCGACGTCCGCACGTCGTCGAGGACGTCGTCGACCGCCTCCTCGAGCTCCGGAGCCGCGACGCCCGGGCGGGCCGTGGCCACGACCAGGAGCATGCCGACGTCCTCGAGCGGCCACGTGAAGGCCTCCACCTCGGCCGCGATGCGCCGCTCGTAGACGAGCTCCCGGTGGAGGCTCGAGCTCTTCCCCTCCGCCAGGAGGCTCGTGAGGACGTCCGACGCCTCGAACGCGGGGTCGTTGAACGAGGGCGCGTGGTAGAGCATGTAGACGCGCGGCACCTGCACCGCGTCCTCGATGGTCCCCCGCCGCTCGCCCCGTTCCCCGCCGATGCGCTCGACCTCGGGCGGAGCGGGCACCTCCCGCGCGGGGAACTCGCCGAACCAGCGGTCGGCCTCGGCCAGGGCTTCCTCCGGGTCCAGGTCCCCCACCATGACGAGGACGGCGTTGTTGGGGGCGTAGTACGAGCGGAAGAAGTCGTGGACGTCCTCCAGGGAGGCCGCGTCGAGGTCCTCCATGTAGCCGATGGTCGGGTGGCGGTAGGGATGGCCTTCCGGGTAAGCCAGGCCCAGGAGCGTCTCGAACGCCAGGCCGTAGGGCCGGTTCTCGTAGGACTGGCGCCGCTCGTTCTTCACCACGCCCCGCTGGTTGTCCAGCTTCTCCTGCGTGATCCCCTCCTCGAAGAAGCCCATCCGGTCCGACTCGAGCCACAGGGCCAGGGCCAGCTCGCTGGAGGGGACGACCTCGAAGTAGTTGGTCCGGTCGAACCAGGTCGAGCCGTTCAGCGTGCCGCCCACGTTCTGGATGTAGCGGAAGTGCTCGCCCTTGGGGACGTGGCCCGAGCCCTGGAAGAGGAGGTGCTCGAACAGGTGTGCGAAGCCGGTCCGGCCCGGACGCTCGTACTTCGAGCCCACGTGGTACATGAGGTGGACCGCCACGACGGGAGCGGAGCGGTCCTGCTCGAGGACCAACCGGAGCCCGTTGTCGAGGAGGCGCTCCTCGAAGTCGAAGTGTACGCTCTGGCCCTGCACGGTCGGTCGGCCTCCCGTCGTCGCGGGGATCGGGCGTGGTCCTGCCCGCGACGCGGTGCGCGGGAAGCGGACCGGCGAAGGTACCGGCGCCCCGGTGTGCTCTCAAGACGCGTGCCCGGGCCTCGCGCCGCCGGCCCGTCGCAGGGGGGGATGCACGACGGCCGGCCCGTCCCGAGGGAACGGAGCCGGCCGCCGGAGGAGGGTCGTAAGCCGGGTTCTGTGCCGGGCACGAGGCCCGGCGGGGTCATCTGTCTGGGCCACCGGTCACCCGGCGGCTCGTGCGGCCTACCCGGGGCTCGACGCGGCGGGCCGCCGCTCGCCCCTGTTCGGCCTTGCTCCCGGTGGGGTTTGTCGTGCCGGCTCCGTCACCGGAGCGCGCGGTGGGCTCTTACCCCACCCTTTCACCCTTGCCTGTGCGGCGGTCGGAGCGCTAGGCCCGAGCGCGCCGCCATCGGCGGTCTGCTCTCTGTGACACTGTCCGTCGCCTCGCGACGCCCGGGGTTTCCCCGGCACCGTGCCCTGTGGAGCCCGGACTTTCCTCGAGCCGCGCCGCGAACGGCCGGCCCGCGACCCCGTCTCCCTCCTCTCGCCCCTGTGCTACCTCGGTATACCGAACGGTGTTCCCACGATCACCCTACCGGAGCGGCCCCGCGCGCTGTAGCTTACGTGTCGCCTTCGTGCGGCGCCGATGCCCCCGGAGATGTGCCCCGGAAGCGGCCCGGCGGTCCGCGTGCGTGGACGGACGACAGTCGACCTGGAGGTCGTGAAGCGGTTCCTTCATGGTGAGTATCCTCCACAATCGTACCGTGCGTGATCCCGAGGCCGCCTCCGGCCCGGGCGCCGGGAAGCTCTCGCTCCGGCGATGGGGAACGTGCGCCCATCGGCCGCTCGGGGCCCTGCTCCTGGCCGGCCTGGTGGGCGTCCTCGCGTGCGGCGGAGACGGCGGCACGGACGTCGCCCCCGCGCCCGCCCGGCTCGTGCGCGTCTCCAGCGCGAGCGACTCCGTCACGGTCGGCGCCCTGCTCGACCCGCCCCTCGGCGTCCGGGTCGTGGGCTCGCTCGGCGACCCCGTCGAGGGCGTCCCCGTCCGCTTCGCCCTCGTCACCGGCCCCGGGAGCGTCCAGACCGGGCTCGCGGTCTCCGACACCCGCGGGGTGGCCGAAGCGGCCTTCCAGTCGGACCGCAGGCTCGGACAGAGCCTGGTGCGCGTGGACATCCCGAGCGCGTCGCAGGTCGCCCCGCTCGAGTTCGACGTCCACACGCTCGCGGCCGGCCAGGTGGACCTCACGGCGGCCAGCGGCGACGGCCAGAGCGCCGAGACCGGCACGCAGCTGGCGCTCCCGTTCGCGGTCACCGCGGCCACGCCGTCCGGGACGCCGGTCGGGGGCGCACGCGTGGTGTGGGAGGTCGCCGACGGCCCGGCGGGGGCCAGGCTCACGGCGGACACGACCTTCGCCGACCCCCAGGGCAGGAGCGAGAACCTCCTCACCCTCGCACCGGACGCGGGCGACTACACGATCCGCTCGTTCGCGGGCGGGGGCGTCGAGACCGACACCGTGACCTTCACCGCCCGCGGCGTGGCCTCGCTCGAGGCGGCCGCCCGGGTCGACTCGGTGGGCCCCCTCCCCCTGCAGCCGGGCGGGGACGCCACACTGTACGGGGACGGGTTCGGCACCGACGCCTCCGTGGTCGAGGTCCGGGTGGAGGGCGCCCCGGCCCAGATCCTGACCGTGGAGCCGGAGCGGATCCGCTTCCAGGTGCCCTCCTTCACCGACCGCTGCCTCCCGGCCCGCAGCGTGGGCGTGCGCGCGCTCCTGCGCGATCAGCCCACCAACGGCCGCCTGGTCCCGGTCGAGTCCTCGGGCACCAGCCTCGACCTGGCCCGCGGACAGGCGGAGGCCCTCTCGGGCGCCGACGCGCTCGGGTGCCTGCAGATCCCCGCCGCCGATTCCTCCCGCGAGTACGTCGTGGTGGCAGGGGACGCCGACCGGACGGCCCAGGGCATGACCCCCCTGAGGCTCATCCTGCGGGCCGGCTCCGACACCGCCGGGACCGCCGCCGCGGCGGCGGTCCGGATCCGGGCGGCGGAGTCCAGGCTCCCCGGGACCGGCCTCGACGACTACAGCCGCACGCTCCGCATCCAGGCCGCGGCCCGGGAGGAGCTGGCGAGGCGGAGGATCTCGGGGGGCGGCCTCACCTCGCCGACCCGGGCGGCGGCCAGCGTCTCGCCGAGCGCGGCCGTGGCGCCTTCCCGCGGCGACACGATGAGCTTCCACTTCGCCGTGCAGCAGGACCTGACGGTCTCGTGCGATGCGACGCAGGATCCCGTGCGGACGGTCGTCCGCGCCGTGGCCGAGCACGTGGCCCTGGCGGTCGACGTGGACGCGCCGGCCGGCGGCTTCGACGAGGCGACGCTCCAGGGCCTGGCGGACGAGTTCGACCAGGTCATCTACCCGACCGACCGCTCCTACTTCGGGGACCCGGCGGACCTGGACGGGAACGGGCGGGTCCTCCTCGTGCTGACGCCCCGGGTCAACGCGCTCACGCCGCGCGGCTCCACCGCCATCGTCGGCGGCTTCTTCCTCCCCATCGACCTGGTGGACTCGGGGGACGCGGCCGGCTCGGGCGTCCAGGGACCGGACGGCCAGACCTGCCCGGCGAGCAACGAGGGCGAGCTCCTCTACCTCCCCGTCCCCGATCCCCAGGGCGTCTACTCGGACGCCCAGCGCGCGGACCAGGTGCTCCGTCCGGACCGTAACGCCATGGCCCACGAGCTCCAGCACCTGATCAGCACCGAGCAGCGGCTCGTGCTGGGCGGAGGCGACTTCGGGAGCGTCGAGGAGGTGTGGCTCGGCGAAGGCCTCTCCCACATCGCCGAGGAGGTGGTCGGCCTCGGGGAGATGTCGCTGGGCCAGGGGCAGGACCTCGGCTGGGATGGGATCGTGAACGACCCGGCCCGTCTCCGCCTGTTCAACACGTTCGAGCTCGACAACTTCGCCCGGCTCTTCTTCTTCATGGCGCAGCCCGGCCAGGCGCCGGTCCTCTCCACGACGGACCCCGGCGGGGTGCGGAGCCTTCAGATGCGGGGCTTCGCCTGGGCCTTGCTCCGCTGGGTGGCCGACCACCGGACCGGCACCTCCTCGGAGGAGGCCTTCTTCCGCGACCTGGCCCGGGGGGGACCCGACCTGAGCCGGGGGATCGCCAACATCGAGCAGGCCACCGGTGAGAGCTGGGACGACCTCCTGTCCGGGTTCACGCTCTCCCTGGCGGCCGA
>Ga0209918_1000412_pt1 | contig 28468 bp, 25 predicted proteins | sample SalPonD_shore_MG_FD_185712 | JGI IMG/M metagenome (GOLD analysis project Ga0209918, IMG submission 185712) | Salt pond soil microbial communities from South San Francisco under conditions of wetland restoration - Salt Pond MetaG... | ecosystem: Environmental > Aquatic > Marine > Intertidal zone... | reverse complement strand
TATCAATATGAATTTGAATTTTTTTAAGTAAGTAAATAACCATTCACTTTCCTATTTCTTTTTTATGAGATCCTCAAACCAATTCAGATTGGTAAATCAATTTTAAATCTACTGATCTCCATCCAGAATATATATTTGTGCAAGATTACGACCTTCCTGAGCATAATCGAGACCGTATCCTAAGACAAAAAGGGTGGGTATTTTAAAACCTACATAATCTAGTTGAACATCATGATGGGTAGCTTCAGCTTTATGCAGCAGGGTAACCGTCGCCAACGATGCCGGATTTTTCAGTTGCAGTTTATTGAGCATATATTTCATGGAGAGCCCCGTGTCAACAATATCTTCGACCAACACCACGTGACGATCTTCAATATCAGCATCGATATCTTTGAGGTCGGTTACTTGTCCAGAAGAGACTTTTTCATCCCCATAACTACTCAGCTTCAAGAAATCGACCTCGCAGGGAATCGCTACATTGCGCATCAAATCCGACAGAAAAATATATGCCCCGTTCAACACTCCTATAAAGATGGGATTCTTGCCCCGGTATTTTTCGGTAAGTTCTTCACCTAACTCCGCCACCCGTCGTTCTAATTCCTCCTTGGTAAGATAAATTTTAAATGTTTCTCCATTACATTCAATTGTTTCAGGTTTGTAAAGGGACATGAATTAATTTCTATGCTTTATCTTCAAGCAGTATTTCGTTTCTTGATCACATTTGACCTGATCCGAAATAGTGCCGGGTTGTGTCTGATTTTTAATTGGCGGAAAGATAACGGCACAGATTGATTTGTCAAAAGATTCAATAACAAGAGCCTTTTTTTTATGAGCTGCACTAATTTTTCTATTGGTGAGATGATCAGAGACCTGTTGATGACCTTCCATTCCAAAGGGTTGAAATCGATCTCCCTCACTCCATCGCCGGATTATAAGTGGCCATTTCATTTTTTGGGGATCCAGGTATAATGCATTTTTGTAATCGGGTTCTTTAAAGACTTCTAGAGACAACTTGAGATTCTTAAACTCAAAAGAATCGCCTCTTAGCTGTCGTCTGTTTAATTTCATGCGTTTAAAATCGCCCAACTCATTATTGCTAATCACATAGTAGTCGCGATCTCTGAGCAACGAAAATTGATTGGTAAGCTGCACTCTCTTGCCGGTTTGAAGCTGGTTAAGCTCCTCAAGTTGTCGCAGACTACTCTGAGAAATATGTATAGACGGATCTTTTTGCTTCAAAAGATATAGGACCACGGCTTTTTGCACCCCCGTTTTAAGCGAATGGAAAGCCTTTCGCTTGATTCCCTTTGGATCCGAAATATTTTCTGCAATCCAGTCGATAGCCTCTTCGTAATTGCCGGCCTGCTGGTTTACCCGCAGAACGTTTTGCTTCCAGCCGGGGAAGAAATCGGATAATTTCTGCAGCCACTCATTACGTAGCAAATTACGGGCAAAATCCGATTCCAGGTTCGATTCATCCGTCCGGTAAGGAATAGCATGTTCCTCGGTAAACGCTTCAATTTGTGATCGCGAAATATTCAAGAAAGGCCGAAATATGGTGTCATCCCAAATATCCATGCCGGTCCAACTCACCAAGCCTGCACCGCGAAATATTTTCTGCAGGATCGTCTCCACCTGGTCATCTTCGTGATGGGCTACCGCAATACCATCTGCATCTTGATCCGTTGCCAGTTGTCGAAAAAAATCGTATCGAAAATCACGGGCCCACTGTTGAAAATTTTCTCCATCCGCATGGTCTGGATCTACTTTTACCGAGTGGCAATCGAATCCCCATTCAAAAGCCATCTGCTCTGTCAGTTCCTGGTCTTTATCGGAAGAAGAACCTCGTTTTTGATAATTGATATGCGAAACCAAGGCAGAAATTCCCAGCTTTTTAAAAACGTAGAGCAAACACATAGAGTCGATCCCTCCGCTCACACCAATGATGAAGTAAGGATCTTCTTTCCCAAAATAACGGTTGATGTTCTTTTGAACTGTAGCCTCAATCAATGACAAGTCGGATTTGCTCATAAGAAAAAGATTCAATTCCACCATCGTGATCCAATACTAATAGCTTGCCGGTTTCGTCGATCCCCAACAGTTTGTAGGACTCATCTAGCAAGGTATCGTTTACGATGAGACCAATCCACTGGCCATGCCCTTCAATCTTCCGATTAATAGATTTTATTAATGATGATTGCCGACGCTGCCATAAGTTATATTTATATTCGATTCGTTTTAGAAGCTCACATAGCAATTCTTCGCGTTTAACCGGTTGACCGCTATTTTCGATAAAGATGGAGGTAGCCTTATCAGATAATTTTGGTGAAAATTTTTCCTGATTGACGTTTAAACCTATCCCGATTACCAGACGATCCAGCTTATTGCCGGTAAATACAGTTTCCGTTAATAGACCGGCCACTTTCTTGCCGTTAAGCATAACATCATTAGGCCACTTGATATAAGCACAATCTTGTTGAAAGAAATGATCCAAATACTCAACCATAGCCAGCGCACATGCAAGCGTTAATACATGAAATCGTTCGGATGTTGGGGGTTTAAAAACTAATGAGAATGTTAAATTTTTACTGATTTCTGATTCCCAATTACGCTCGTATTGGCCTCTTCCTCTCGTCTGATTGTCTGTGAGACAAATCATCCCCTGACGAACCTCTTCTGCAGGAGCTTTTTTTGTATAGGTATTCGTGGATTCCAGTTCTTCAAAATAACACATACTTTGACCGACCCACTGGGTCGTCAATTTCTTTTCAAACAACGAAAGGTCAAATTGTGATTTCAATTTGCTGAACTTTTAAAGATAATGATAAAGAGTTTATGCCTCAGCAAGTTTACTTTTCAAAAGATCAATTTTGGCAACAGGAGTCGGATCGGTATCATTTATAATGGCCGTATAAAAGCTAGTCCAATCGGCCATCTGGATAAGAGAAAATTGTCGTGTCAAGCGACTCTTACCTCGTGTTTTCAGGATATGTAGGGTATATACCTGATCTTCAATCAATTCTTCAACAATTTCCATCCTCCGTTGCACTCTCGGATTGTCCTTTTTGTCGATTAGCATAACAACCGACAATCGACCGGTCAGATGTACAATACGTTCCCAGCCTACTATCTCATTATGATTCATCTCGGGCAAAGTATTTCCGAAAGCCAATGTCTTAGCATTTTCTTCGAACTGACTACGCCACCGCAAATTCACCGGGGCCATCATCGCTCCATCAGAATAAATGATAGGCAGAGTATCATTAAGCTCCTGTGCTAACAGCAGAGCTTCGTTATCATCCGGATCTGAAAACAGTTCATTTTGCTCTTTTAAAAAATGATAAATTTCCTGCAGCTCCCGGTCGCCTTTTTTGAGGATCCCGAGACGTTGGAATATCCGATATAAGGGAACAAAATTGTATCCCAGCGCTGCACGTGAAGGCATCTGTCCGGGTATTTTGATATAATCGAAATCTTCTTTGGCCGCCTTAAGCATCATTTCGCCCCCGGAGGTCACCGCTATCGCCTGGGCCCCTTTATTACGTGCAGCCACAAGAGCCGTCAGTGTTTCTTCGGTATTGCCTGAAAAAGAACACGCTATAAAAAGAGTATGTTCGTCAATCCAGCCTGGAATTTCATAGTGACGAATAATATGAATGGGATAAGGAGCATCTTCATAGACGTATGCCCGTAACAAATCGGCCCCGATAGCCGACCCTCCCATCCCGGCAAAACAAATTTTGTTGATCGAATCGGGATCTATACTGAGATCCAGGTCTTTGGTTAATTGCATAGCATCCCGCCATTGCTCGGGAAAGTCGAGCAGGAGCTCATACATATCTTGGCTGTCTAATGCTTGGATAGTCTCTAGATCCATGTGTTACACTCAATCAATTGTTTCGCTAATATTCCAGTTTACAAATATGTCATTTACTTCCTGTACTGTATTCTTGGACAATACCTCTTTACTAAGTGCTTGCATTTCTGATAAAGACCGTTTCCGCAACAGTTGTTTAACTACGGGCAAAACCGTGGGACTCATGCTCAGATCCGTAATTCCCATTCCCATTAAACAGCAAGCTGAACTAGGATCTGCAGCTAATTCTCCACATACGCTTACCGGGGTATTGGTTTTGCGGCCAGCCTCTGCCACTGTATTAATAAGTTGCCAAATAACAGGATGCCGTTGATCATATAAGGCCGAGATGCGTTCATTACCCCGATCGACAGCCAGTATATATTGAGTTAAGTCATTCGTGCCGATGCTAAGAAAATCTGCATATTCAGTAAAAAAATCGGCTTGAATAGCCACATTAGGCACTTCAATCATAATACCCAGCGGTACATTATCATCAATATCGATTCCTTGATTCTTCAATTCTTGCTGCACCGATATCATTAGTTGTCTTACTTTCAAAACCTGATCCACCGATGAGATCATTGGAACAAGGATGCGAATGGTGTCTTTAAACTTAGAAGCAGTTTTAAGAATGGCTCTTAACTGATCTTTCAGTAGTCCCTCGTTATCCAAAAGCATTCTGATTCCCCGCCAGCCCAAAAAAGGATTCTGTTCCTTTTTGCTGCCACTAAAAAACTTATCTCCGCCAGCATCAAAAAGACGAATAACCACCGGGTTCGGACTTATCTTTTCAACAATGGATTCGTAAAAAGCCTGTTGTTTATCCTGATTACCAAAATGCTTTTTTCGCAAATAAACCGACTCGGTGCGTAACAGCCCAATGCCCTCAGCACAATATCGGTGCACCATATCTAATTCTTCGGCAAACTCAATATTTGCCCGCAGCACAAACGGTTGATTATCCGCCGTCACGTTCGGTTCTTTACATATTTGCTGATAATTGGTCTCATTCTGAACTTGGCGATTCATCAACTCATGGTATTCTTCCAGCGTTGATGAATCGGGATTTACAATAATCTTTCCCCTTTGCCCATCCAATACTACTTTTTGATCTGTCTTCAGTAGCTTAGTCACGTTTTTTAGCCCTACCACCATAGGAATATTCATGGCTCGTGCAATAATGGCCGCATGCGATGTAGTACCTCCATGTTCAATAACAATGCCTTTTATATCACGATCAGAAAATTCTATTACCTCACGGGGACTTAAGTCCCGAGCTATCAGAATAGTGCCTTCTTTTACCTCATCCGCTTCACGATTATGCAGGATTTGAATCAGCCGGTCTCGAGTATCGGCGATATCTACAGAACGTTCCCGAAATATTTCCTGATGATTTTGCTTCATCATATCCAGATACTGTTCAAACACTTGTTGGACAGCCGTATCCGCTGGCTTACTATTATCAGTAATCTCTTTTTCTACCCGCTCACTCAGCTCAGGATCTTTAATCATCTCAATTTGAGTCTGGATGAGTTCCTCGGCACTATCTTCGCTTTGCGCCTTTAACATTTTTTTGAGCTCTTTTTCTGCTGTTTCACGAGCTTGATGAAAATCGGTTAACTGCTTCTCTACTCCATTCTTATCAATTCGGGCATTAGTAACAATCGGTCGATTTCGCCGGTATATACTAGTTTGCCCAATAACAACTCCAGGTGACCCCGGGAGTCCGGAAATTGCAAATTCACTATTATGAGACTTGCTATTCATCTTGGTCTTTATACACCTCTCCAAATCCGCTATCTATTAATTCTACAATCGACTCAACAGCCTCTTGCTCATCCGGGCCATCGAGCTCAAGTTCCAACTCTGCACCTTGTTCTGCAGCTAACGTCATAACACCCAGAATACTCTTGCCATTAACTTTATAGCCATACATATGAATATAAAAATCAGATTCATATTTACTAGCCAACTTTACCAAAGCTGCAGCTGGTCGTGCATGAAGGCCAGCGTCATTTTGTATTGTAACTTTCTTCCGTATCATTTCGCGATTTAATATTTAACGCACAAGATGCCAATAATTACATTAACTATCCATACAGCCTTACAGTTGTCAGTTGTCAGTTGTCAGTTGTCAGTTGTCAGTTATCAGTTATCAGTTGTCAGTTGTCAGTTGTCAGTTGTCAGTTGTCAGTTGTCAAGGCTGCCGATTTTCAAATGAAGTGTCAAATCAAAATTCATCGTCCGACTTTTTAATATTCCAATTTTTCATTTTTAATTTTTCACTGATCATTGTTCATCGTCTTATCACGTACTGTTAACTGTAAGATTGTTTTATTAATTTGTAGCTCATTTTTCAAAAAGGAATAAATATCAAAATTTCATGTCTGTAACCAAAAAGGATGTTGATTATGTAGCTGATTTGGCCCGGCTGCAACTTACCGAGGAAGAGTCGGAATCTTTGGTCAATGATTTGAATCAAATCCTCGATTATATAAACACGCTTAAAGAGGTAGATACTTCTGATGTGGAGCCACTCGAGCACGTTATCGAGCTGGAATATCGCCTCCGGGATGATACAGCCAAGGAACCACTATCCCATGAAGACGCACTGAAGAATGCCCCGGATGCCGACTCTGATTATTTCCGTGTACCCAGGGTTATTGAATAATGGCTGCAAAACCAACGCAAGAGCTGAAGGAAGATTTCATCTCCCGTTTATCTGACAGGACCCAACATATTATTGCACTGTTGGTCTTGTTTTTACTCCCCCTTATTCTTTACTCTGCCATCTTTTTTGGCGGCAAACAACTTATGGGCAGCGATACGCTTCAATGGCGAGCGGGAACACAATCGGTCATAGAATATATACACAATCATGATGGCAAGCATCCTCTGTGGGATACGAATATGTTTTCTGGCATGCCATCCTACGTGGTACATAATCCTGCCCCGCCTCCCAATTTAGACTCACTGGTTAAATGGCTCTCCGGTCATGCAAAACCGGTCCCTTTTCTGTGGGTACTGCTTGGCGGAGCTTATCTCTTTTTTATTATTCAGGGTCTTAGGCCCTTTTCATCTGCTCTCGGCTCTATCCTTATTGGCTTTACTACTTATATCCCAATCATCATTGAGGCCGGCCATACGAACAAGTTTATTGCCTTTAGTTTCATCCCATGGATGTTTGTGGGATATTATCTTGTAAGTCGTTCCCAAAAAAAGTGGCTAGCTTTCTTTTTATTTACCCTGGGACTGACCCTGGAGCTTAGGGCCCACCATCCCCAGGTGACTTATTACTTCTTTTATCTGTTAGGTTTTTGGTGGATTTATGATACCTGGCTGTTTTACAAAAAAGATCAAATCAAAGAATGGGTTCAACGCACAAGTATTACTATAGGAGCAGGTATCCTATCCATCTTGTGCAGCATTGATGTGTATTGGCGCCTTTATGAATATGCGCATTACAGCACACGCGGGGGGTCCACACTGGATACTGCTCATACCGCTGGTCTTACCATGCAATATGCTTTCAGCTGGTCGCAGGGTATAGGCGAATTATTCACGCTAATAATTCCAGGGTTATACGGTGGCGCTTCCGGACAGGCATACTGGGGACCCAAGCCGTTTACCAGTGGTCCTCACTATTTTGGAGCCATTGCTTTTGTTCTGGCACTGATTGGTCTGTTTCGCTATCGAAATAAACTCAAGTATCTATTCTTTGGCGTGGGAACCTTAACTATGCTGTTTTCACTTGGCTCGCATTTCAAGCTGCTGAATAGCTTTATGTTTAACTACGTACCGTATTTCAACAAATTTCGGACCCCGGAAATGTGGTTGATCGTAACGGTATTTTGCTATTCGGTACTAGCCATCTATGGCATTCAGGCGCTATTTGATATTGCCAAAGATCATAAACAATCGATCCGGGAACTTTACTTGCCTTTGGGTATAGCCCTCGGGCTGGGACTCATTTTTACGTTTGGCAGCAGTTCGTTGCTTTCTTTTGAAAAACCTGGCGAAGTACAACAATACGCCCAGCAACTGGCACAACAAAACAATCTTTCTACGGATAATCCCCAGGTTCAAAATCGCGTGAAATCATATATAAATTCGCGACTTAAGCCCAAGCGTAAAGATATGGCCAGCAGCGATTCTATTCGTTATTTGGTGCTCGTCCTCTTGGCCAGTGGACTCATTGTGGGTTTTGTAAACAAGAAAGTCAGCAAAGGATACTTTTTGGCCGGACTTGTTCTGCTAGCTGCTTATGATATGCTTCGTGTGGATGCCCGTTACACCAGTGAAGACAAAATGGTTCCGGATCGGGTCACGGCTGAGCAAATGATCCAGCGGCAACAGCAACCATCCGACAAATTTATCGTGCAACATATCGACAGTGGCCAGGGTTATCCCTATCGGGTCTATCCGATGAATCGAAATCCGTTCAATAACGCCATCCCGTGCTATTTCTACCCTTCTGTAGGAGGCTATACCGGAGCTAAGCTGGCGCATTACCAAGATCTAATCGATCAGTTTTTAACCAATAATGGTTCTCCCACTCTCAAAAGTAGTACTCACGCAATCTTGGATCTGCTAAACGTCAAGTATCTAACCGTCAGTCAAACCTTGCCTCTACAAGGTTATACACAGGTATTTAATCAAGATGGACAATATGTCTATCGTAATGATAATGTGTTGCCCAAAGCCTTCTTTGTGGATTCGGTTCAGGCAGTTGCCTCGCCTCAAATGGCAGTCAATAGGATGCAAGCCGGTTTTAATCCGCATTCAAAAGCTGTTGTCGAAACCCAAGATAAGATTTCGTCATCAACAGATTCTACGGCAAGTGTAGCGGTCACCCACTATGATGCCAAGACCATAGAGATCTCTACATCAGCGGCTTCGAAACGATTCTTAGTGTTAAGTGAGATTTACTACCCTGCAGGATGGCATGCGACTATCGACGGGCAGAAAGCTAAGATCTATAAAACGGATTTTGCCCTTCGGGGCTTACAGGTCCCAACTGGGAAGCATACTATCAAAATGACGTTTGAACCAGCTTCTAACGTCTGGGGTGGCCGTATTGCATGGTTCGGACATATTATCCTGTGGCTATCGGGAATAATTGTTATTGCTGTTTATTGGAAGGGAAACAATCAGGGGGGAAACGATTCAGATAATGAATAGTCTTTTAGGAAGTTTTTTACTTAAGAAACTTCCTGATCAACAGTAGCTTTATTTCTTTCCAATACCGAAAAGGGGGCACACAAGCTAAAAATTCTGTGAAAGAAATCGGTTTTTGTTGTGCCCTTCGAATGTTAAAGAGCTTGTATTTTCGCTGGCTTCGGCTGAACCTCGCTTTATGTTTACGGTAAAACTGCAAATATCCCTGCCAAGCCTCATCAGAAATCCTACCGCTCTCATGATCCATATAAACGGTTTGTAAAGGCTTTTGCACATTTCGGATGGACCCGAATGCCGCACATAGCCGAACCCACAGATCATAATCCTGTGACGCAGTTAATTCCTCATCAAATCCCCCGACTTCAAGCAGCCGTTCTCTTCGCACGAGCACTTGGTTACCCACCTGATTGGTATATAGTAACGTTTGTAAATCAATCAACTTCTTCTTTTTCCATACTTTTTCTCTGTTGGGATAAGCCATCGTCACATTAGAGGTAACACAAGAATATTCATCGGAATAGGCTGCCACCAGTTCTTTGATCCGATCTTCGTGCCATTTGTCGTCATCATCCAAGCCAGCAATAAAAGTTCCTTCTGCCGTTTCAATACCCTTATTTCGAGCGCCCGGAGCCCCTACTGATGATTCTAACCGAAGGTATTTTATCGGTATTTGCTGCTGATATTCTTTGATAATTTCCTGCGTTCGGTCAGTTGAACCATCATCCACAACCACAATTTCCATGTTTTCATATGTTTGCACGAGCACCGAATCAAGAGCCCGGGGCAATAGCTCGGCGCGGTTGTGAGTAGTAATAATAGCTGAAACCAGTGGCTGCGAGTTATCCATTGAGACTTATTATATTCGTATAATCCAAAGTTAGTATTCTTTGCTAAAAAACCTATATTTCAGCTTTTTCGACTTAAATAACGCACTGTTTCCATGGCAAATCAACTGCCAATAACATTTATCATTTGTACATACAACCGGGCTGAATACCTTGATAATGCCCTTGATTCATTATTAAGCCACACGCCGGATGATTTTACCTTTGAGCTGCTCGTCATCGACAACAATTCATCGGATCAAACTCATGCTGTTGTTCAAAAATATCAGGATATAACTGATAAAGATCGCAAAGCCGTCTTGTATTTCAAAGAAACGAATCAGGGACTCACCTATGCCCGCAATCGCGGGATTCGAGAAGCAAGTGCTCCTAATATTGTTTTTCTCGATGATGATATTGAAGCTACCGCATCTCTGATACCGGCTTGGACCTCTTTTTTCAATAACCATCCAAATGCTCTTGCTGCCGGTGGGAAAATTCATGTGAAATTTGACGAACTTCGCCCCAACTGGATGTCATTTTTTCTGTTGCCTCTTGTTGGCCGCCATGATTTGGGGGATTCGCTAAAAAAATATCCTGCCAATAAATATCCCTTTGGTGGAAATATGGGTTTTAAAAAATCTGTTTTTGAAGAGGTAGGTCACTTTGATACCGATATCGGTAAAAAAGGTAAAAAGCTATATGCAAAGGGCGAAGAAAAGGAAATGTTCCAGCGGATCCGCTCTATTTCAGACGATATTTATTATATCCCTGAGGCATTTGTCTATCATCACGTGGATGGCAGCCGGCTTACTCCCGATTACGTCAAAAAACAGGCTTTGGGCATCGGTCGCGGAATGAAATACCGGCTGCAAAGTGCTCCCAAGCTGCAATTTCTGCAAAACGGACTATCTGAAATTGGAAAATGGCTTGTTTCTATACCCCTTGCCCTGGGCTATCTGCTTAGTTTTCAACCGGACAAAGCAACGATGCTGTTTCGTTTTCGATGGTGGATTTTGAGGGGCTATTGGGAATAATTACTATACCTAACCTATTTATGAATTTTTTGAGAAAGATTATCTCCAAATTATTCTGGGGATTTTTTAGGCATCTTCTTTCAGACAAGCTTTATACTAAAGTCCGCTACTGGCTGGAAGTTGACAAAAAACTAAATTTAAATAATCCCCGACTTTTTACGGAAAAGATTCAATATATTAAGCTTTTTGATCAGAGAGCGATTCGTAAGTTATTTGCCAATCGCGTGGCCGTCAGAGATTATGTTGCTGATAAAATTGGAGATGAGCATTTAATTCCGCTGATCGGTAATTATGATGAACTGACCCGAGACAATTGGGACAACCTGCCGGATCAATTCGTACTGAAAGCTAATCACGGCAGTGGCATGGTTGAAATCATTAAAGAGAAGAAAAAAAACAGCTTCGAAAAAATACATACCGTAACAAAAGAATGGCAACGAACAAATTATTACAGATTTGGAAGGGAATGGGCCTATAAGAATCTGCCAAGAACAATTGTCGCAGAAAATTTATTGCTGAACTCACAAAATGAAATCCCCAAAGATTATAAGTTCTTTTGTTTCAGTGGTAATGTTGAACTCATTCAGGTAGACCTCAATCGCTTTGGAAAACACAAGCAAAACTTATTTGACAGGAATTTCAATCGCATTGATGGCATGTTACTCGATCCCCCCTATTCCGGTACGATCCCAAAGCCAGATCTGTTAGATAAAGCTATAAATTTGGCAGAGATTTTATCTGATGGTATAAATTTTGTCCGTGTAGATTTATATTTATTGAAAAATAAAATCTATTTCGGAGAGCTGACGAATTATCCTTTAAACGGATTCGTACCATTCAAACCCGAAGAGCTTGAACAGAAAATGGGCGCTCTCATTAAATTGTAATTGTCTAATAATAATCTGCCGTATATTTAATCGACTTTATAAAACAGTTTCATGAAAAGGATTCATATTGTCGGGGTAAGTCCCCGAACCGGCACAACACTCATGACAGAAGCTATTAAAACGTGTTTTAATGTTGATTACTATACCGATCATGAAGATCAACTATTTACACGAGCTCCGGGAAATCCTGATATTTACCTAACAAAAAGCCCGAAAGATATCATGATTGTGGGGCCGAGTTTATACGTTGATCCCAACCTCTTCGTCATCTGCATGATTAGGGACCCAAGAGATATCATTTGCAGTAAACATAAGAAAGACCCGGGTCGGTACTGGGCCGGCTTAAAATATTGGAAAACGTATAGTAAGATCGTAAGGAAGCTGGCTGATCATCCACGTTTTATCCCTGTTTATTATGAAAAGTTTGTCTCTGATCCGGATGAAATACAGAAAATGATAGCAGAAAAAATTCCATTCCTCGAACCGAGGATTAATTTTAGCGAATATCATAAAGCCGCCGAAGTTTCCGATTTGTCTGATGAGGCTTTACTTGGAGTGCGTCCTATTAAACCTACAAGCGTCGGTAAGTGGAAGGAGCATAAAGAACGGATAGCCGGACAGTTGAAATTGCATGGATCCATTACACAAGATTTAATCGAATTTGGATATGAAGAGAATGATCAATGGCTAAACCAGCTTGAAGGAATAACGCCGGATACACGTCAGAGCCATCATTCTGAATACATGACATTCCTGGACAAAAAATCTCTTACATTCGGTAAATACCTGGAAGCTTTCCGGCGGATCATTGAACTAATGATTAAACATCGAATCCGGATTACACATCCCAAAAAATGGTTTCGGATATTCCATTCTTCCAATTAAAGCGTTTCCATTGTATTTGGGATATTAATTTTTAAACCGTATTAAATTTTATTCTATCTTGAACAGGAATAAGGCAAATAACCGGGATAACTTTTGGGTATAATCATTCAACAGAGCGTAAAGAACACGATAATCTCTTATATGGGGATTGCGCTTGGATTTGTTACGACCATCCTCCTTTTTCCAAGAATATTGACCCCTGATGAATATGGCTTGACTCGATTGATGGTTTCCCTAGCGATGATATCAGCTCAATTCTGCCAGATGGGCATGAAAAAAGTGATCATTCGATATTTTCCATATTTCGATCAGATGAAAGGATCTCGGTACAATCTCTTATTTCTGTCAATAGTTGTTCCTCTGGCTGGATTCCTGGTATTTGCGCTTGCATTTATTCTTTTTCAAAGCACATTTATCCATTACTTTAAAGACCAATCTGCGTTATTCTCGCGATACTATTTTTATCTACTGCCCCTGCTTCTCTCCATTCTCTTCTTCGAGGTTCTCAACAATTATATACGAGCACTTAAAGACTCCGTAACTGGATCTTTTTTAAACGAAGTAGTCATACGAGCGATCATGATTGTGCTCCTCGGCTGCTTTTATTTCGGACTGATCGATTATCCCGCCTTTATCATCTTATTTGTTCTAACCTACAGTGTTCAACCTGTATATATATTATTCTATCTTTACTCGCTGGGAGAATTGTCATTTTCTATCCCATTTTTAAAAGATAAGCGACAATTTGCCAAACTAATCAGTGTTTACAGCATATATTCTTTGCTAGGCGGATTGAGTACAATGCTGGTTGGCAATATCGATATCCTCATGCTCAGCTCAATGACCAACCTCAAAAATACAGCTGTCTATTTTGTTGCTTTTGCCGTAACCTCTGTCATTTCCGTTCCTCAAAGGTCCATCATCAAAATTGGCTTTCCCGTTTTGGCTAATTTCCTTAAAAATAAAAAGTACGCTGAAATAGCTTTGCTATATCAACGAACTTCTATCGTTCAAATCACATTCGGAAGCCTGATTTTCGTTGGTATCTGGGCAAACATGCACAATCTAATGGATTTATTGCCCGCCCAGTATCAAGGGGCTAAATGGGTTATTATCACCATTGGGTTGGCTAAACTCTTCGATATGTCAACAGGCATTAATGGAGGAATTATTTCTAATTCCAAATATTACCGTTTCGACTTGTATGTGAATATATTTTTGGTGGGTCTATCAATTGTAACCAACTACCTGCTTATCCCTATTTATGGGATGTTAGGAGCAGCTATCGCTACAGCTATTTCCATTTTTAGCTATAATTTTATCAAATTTTTATTCGTTTGGGTTAAATTCTCGATGCAACCTTTTCATTGGGACGCTCTAGCTATTTTGGCGATTGCCGTTGGCTGCCTGCTTTTATCGTTTCAAATCCCTTATATGCTCAACTTTTTTGTGGATGTCATTGTGCGATCAGGTATAATTACAGTACTTTTTCTTGGATTAATACTAATATTTAATCTTTCAGAAGACATAAAAAATCTACTCACTCAAAGTCTGTTACGGGTTCGAACGTTCTTTAAACGCTAATTGCTCCCTTAATGTTAAAGAGCAAAATAAATCAAATTAAAAACTTATGAAGGCTGTTAAAATCCTAAATCCCGGCAAGGATTCACATTTAGAAATAGCCAAATTCCCTACCCCCAAACCAGATTCAAACGAAATCCTTGTCAAAATTAAAGCCACAGCCCTCAATCGCGCCGACCTGCTGCAGCGCGCAGGCAACTATCCACCGCCTGAAGATGCTAGCAATATTTTGGGATTGGAAATGGCCGGTGTCGTTGAAAAAGTTGGAGACGATGTAAGCCGATGGAAATCAGGAGATCGGGTATCTGCCCTGCTTGCCGGTGGCGGTTATGCCGAGTATTGTGTGATTCATGAAAATATGGCCATGCCCATCCCCGAAAATTTATCTTTCCCCGAAGCTGCTGCGATCCCGGAAACTTTTCTTACGGCTTTTCAAACGCTGGATTGGATCGGAGAACTAAAAAGTGATGAAACGGTTCTCATCCATGCAGCAGGAAGCGGAGTCGGAACATCAGCAATTCAACTGGCACGTCATCTAATGAGAGCACAAATTGTGACCACAGCCGGCAAACATCATAAGCTTGAAAAAGCCAAAGATCTGGGAGCTGATTTTGCTTACAATTATAAAGAGCAGGATTTCGCAGAGGAGATTACAAAAAATCTTGGTGACGAATCTATTAACCTAATTGTTGATTTCATCGGAGCACCCTACTGGCGCCAAAATATCGATGTGCTGGCAACGGATGGCCGAGTCATTTACCTCTCTTTTCTTGGCGGACATCGCCTGGAAAACATGAGCCTGGCTCCGCTTCTCAGCAAGCGACTAAAAATCATGGGCTCAACTTTGCGGTCACGATCATTGAAATATAAGATTGAGCTTACAAAGGATTTCACTGCAAAGACATTGCCTTTATTTGAAAACGGAACCTTAAAACCGGTTATTGATTACGAATTCAACTGGACCGAAACCGAACAAGCCCATCAACGCATGGCAGATAACAAAAACACCGGCAAAATTGTATTAACAGGCATGTAATTAGCCAGGGATAAATTTACAAACCCGTTGATAGATGTAGGGGCGTATTGCAATACGCCCCTACATCTATGTTTGTCTAGGATAAATAATTCATCTATTCATTCAATGTATCATTATTCCAATTTATAGGATTCTTTCGAATATATTTTCTTATCCTATTCAATTCATTTGGACATTGAATAATGTGATCGTAATAATTTCTTTGCCAAACCTGATCTCCAGGCTGATTATTAATTCTATTAATTTGTGTTGTTACCGTTGATTTATATCCTCGAATAATTGCTCCTAAATTATTTGATGGGGATTGAAATTTATTTTTTAATCTAATAGCAGGGGCGTATTGCAATACGCCCCTGCCGTCTGTCAATTCGATTATACCATGTAAATGATTTGGCATTATCACAAAATCATCCAATCGAACATTATCACGTAATTTTTTAGTTCTAAGCCATTCCCGTTCGGCAATTTTACCAAATTTATTCAAGATCATTTTTTTCTTAATAATCTTTCCAAATAAATGATATCGATTATTAACACATATCGTCACAAAATAATATCCCGGCTTGGAATCATCGTATCCCTTTAATCTGGTAGAATGCCTATTATGTTTAAATCTATTCATTTTGTTATTCGTCTTAATCCGAACAAATCCGCGGCTATTAATTTTACCGTTTTCAAATATTCAACCTATAAGTAAGACCATCAATCAAGCAACTCCTTACAAATTGGCTAAGGATTTCTGAATACAGACTATTATCTTTGGAGCAAATATTTTTAAACAGAAATAATCCGTATTCATGGCGCAACCTACTTTCAGCACCCACCAGGGAATGGTCGATATACTGCCCGGGGAAGTCAAAAAATGGCAAACTGTTGAACGTATCATCCACGAAGAGGCTAAGAAATTTAATTTCGAAGAAATCCGTACGCCCATCATGGAGCAAACCGAGCTCATCGCGCGCGGCGTGGGACAACTCACAGACATCGTTTCTAAAGAAATGTTTGCCTTCGAGCGTGGGGATGATCAATATGTGTTGCGTCCAGAATGTACCGCTCCGGTGGCACGGGCTTTTATCCAGCATCACCTCGAGCAGCGAGGAGGCTCACAAAACCTATACTACATCGGACCAATGTTCCGCGCCGAGAAACCTCAGAAAGGACGTCAGAGACAATTTCACCAATTCGGAGCTGAAGTCATCGGTGCACAAGATCCCGCGGCAGACGTAGATATCATTGCCTTGATGATGTCTATTTATGAGCGTATCGGCATCTTTAATACCACATTGAAAATAAACTCAGTTGGAGATCCCGAAAGCCGTAAAACCTATAAAGAAGCTTTGAAAAATCATTTCAGACCTCACCTCTCAGAACTCAGCGAAGTATCCCAAGAACGTTTCGAAAAAAATCCCATGCGCATATTGGATTCAAAGGAAGAGGAAGATAAAAAATTTATTGAGGATGCGCCTATCATCACAGATTTCCTCAACGAAGAAACAGCGGAACACTACGAGCAGGTAAAAGAACTGTTATCCGACCTGGAAATACCCTTTACAGAAGACCCGCACCTGGTCCGCGGACTCGATTACTACACGCGCACAGCCTTCGAACTAATTAGTCCTGATCTGGGTGCTCAGGATGCATTAGGCGGCGGTGGGCGCTATGATCTGCTAATCGAAGAGATTGGTGGGCGACCGACTCCGGCCGTGGGATTCGCAGCCGGTATGGAACGTCTGATGATTGCCTGTGAAGAACTCGATATCCAATTGGCAGAGGAACAAACGCTCGATGTTTACATAGTAACCATTGGAGATAAAGCCCGAAAATGGGCACTTAAACATTTAAGCAAACTCCGCAAAGCCGGGCTTTCGGCATCCATGGATTATATCGGTCGATCAGTAAAATCACAGATGAAAGATGCAGATCGTGAAAATGCACACTATACAATCATTGTCGGCGAAAATGAACTTAACGAAGGCAAATTTACGCTTCGTGATATGAAAGCAAGCCAGGAAAATGCCTATACCTTTGAAAAAATACTTGCAGAAATTGCCGAAGTTTAATAGAAATCACCTATGAGACTAAAGAAAAAATACTATTTCATAGGGATTCTTCTGTTGCTCTGTTTTATCATTGGGTATCATTTTTACGCGGCTTACCAAGCCGAACAACAAATTGATACAGCTATCCAGGAACAAACTGCCCAAACAAAAACTATATCGGTACAGTACTCTTCAATAAATGTCTCGCCTTTCTCCGGTTCAGTATCCTTTAATGACCTGACGGTAATTTTTGGCAATCATATTGAACGCGCGCAACGATTGCAATTCAAAGCAACCTATTTCGATTTTTTGAATATCTATTTCGGCGGCCTCCAATATGGGCTGGATCATCTAGGTCACGCAGATGTTGCAATTGATACTCCCTCGTATGTGAATCGATCAGGGCTCGAAGAAGTAAAGGCAAATACCCTTCATATCGTTTATCATGGGGATGCACTGGATGGCCTTAAGGCAACGATCAATGGAACATCTTTTCGTACTTCTCAAAAGATAGAAGCTCAAAGTACAGGACTTATAATCCAGCTACCTCATACGACATTCAATAAACTTGTTGCCAAAAAATTCAGCTATACCTGTATCATTAAACCGGGAAAACAAAATTTCTGGGCCGGCGGTAACCATCAATTTGCTTTAGACTCCCTCACCTGGACGCCCTCTCCAAAGTTCCAAAATACTTATAGCTTTTTTATCAAGGGATTCGGCTATGATACCGACGCCATTCCTTTCAAGTCCGCACATCTTACCTATAAAGCAGGAGCGACGCCCAAAAGCCTGCATATGGAATCCACAATAAAATCTGATTTAGCTCTGGTATCCGGTTCTGGTATTATTCAACTAAGAGAACCGATAGGCAACTCACAACTTAAAGACATGGAAATTTCTATTACAGAATTTTCTGAAAGGTTTAGCCGGGTTCTCGATAATATTGAAAAGCTATTATCCATTGACATAGCAACCGATAAAGATGGGATTACCCTTAATCTAACCGGAACACTGGCTAATCCCCGGCTGACCCGATAAAAAGCAACTAACTTCTTTCGGTTTATTTATTTTTCGTTTAATCTATAATATCAGAAAACTTTAAGAGAACTATCATTACATGAGTGAACAAATCTTAATGGGCTTAGTAGGTATCATCATCTTTGGCGTGGGAGCACAATGGCTTGCCTGGCGTACTAAACTTCCTGCGATTTTACTACTTCTTATCGCCGGAATTTTAGCAGGGCCGATTACCGGATTATTAAATCCCGATGCCCTTATGGGAGATTTGTTGGGCCCGTTTATTTCAATTTCCGTGGGGATCATTTTATTTGAGGGAGGTCTAAGCCTTCGGTTTTCGGAACTGCGCGATATTGGCGGCGCGGTCATCAAGCTTGTCAGTATAGGTGTTATTGTCACCTGGGTAATAGGTTCTGTCTTTGCCTATTTCTTGTTTGGCTTGGATACCGAATTGGCAATTCTATTGGGAGCGATTTTGGTAGTAACGGGCCCTACTGTGATCATTCCGCTAATACGACAGGTACGCCCGACCGGCCAGGTGGGATCAGTGCTAAAATGGGAAGGTATAGTAATAGATCCAATAGGCGCAATGCTGGCAGTCCTTGTTTTTGAGGTAATCTTTACCAGCAGTTTAGGAGAAGCTACCAGCCTAGCTTTTGCAAATATTTTCAAAACGATTTTCTTTGGCACGCTTTTCGGCTTGGCCGGGGCCGGACTTATTTACGTTTTACTCAAGCGATATATGCTGCCGGATTTCCTGCAAAATCCTGTTACCCTGATGGTGGTGCTCGTTGTTTTCGCCCTTTCAAATTTGTTCCAGCATGAATCAGGCCTTCTGGCTACAACCGTCATGGGGATTGCACTAGCCAATCAAAAGTCGGCGCGCATCCAACACATTGTTGAGTTTAAGGAAAACCTACGCGTACTGCTTCTTTCAGCTCTTTTTATCTTGCTAGCCGGACGTGTTGAACTTTCCGAACTGATTAGCCATCTCAATTGGGCGGCATTAGCTTTCGTTGGGATTCTGATTTTTATAGCCCGCCCGCTGTCTGTTTATCTATCTACCATTGGATCCAAACTCAATGGAAAAGAAAAAATATTTCTCAGTTGGATGGCCCCGCGCGGAGTAGTAGCCGCATCCATATCAGCGCTTTTTGCCATTGAATTAGTCCAAAACGGATATTCAGAAGCCGAGCAACTGGTACCTATCGTATTTATCATTATTATTAGCACTGTAGCCATTTACGGATTAACCGCTCCTGCACTCGCACGATACCTGGGTGTATCCAAACCGGTTCCCCGTGGATTCCTCATTCTCGGAGCTCACGATTGGGGTCGTAAAATAGCTGCATTTTTAGAAGATCACGGATTCAAAGTTTTGTTAGCTGATTCGAACTGGACTAATATTAACAAAGCACGCCAAAAGGGTTTGAATACCTATTATGGCAACCTACTGGCTGAGTATGCCATCGATGAAATCAACCTGGATGGAATTGGAAAATTATTAGCCATCACTCCAAACGATGAGGTCAACTCCTTAGCGGTGATTCGCTTCGCCGAAATATTCGGGACCTCCGAGGTCTTCCAACTGCCTGCCATCGCTAAAGCACAACCGAAAGAGCAAGAAGTACCAGATAAACTTAGTGGTCGTATTCTGTTCGATAGGAACCTCAACTTCGAAAAATTTTGTGAGGCGATCGAACATGGAGCCACATTCACAACAGTAGAGCTGGAAGAAGGCCTCACTCAAACTGCATTTGATCAAAAATTCAACAATCATATGCCCTTGTTTATTCTTACCAAATCGGGAGATGCTATACCTGTGACAATAGATCACACCCCAGTTCCCGGAGCAGGAGATAAAATTATACTGCTAACCAATCCTGATGCCGAAGAGGCCAAAATGCAGATTGGTAAAACGACTAAAGATACATTTGACAATTCCGGATCTTAAACAATCACTTTACCAGCCGGGGACTATACAATTTGGAGTGTATTTTTAATAGCTGATTTGATTTCATGACTAAGAATTGAAAAAATACGTGCATCTCGTCGAAAGTAGTATTATTCTATATAATAAACGCTCAGTCTAAATAAACTCGCTATGATAAAAAGAATCACCATTCTCTCGTTTATTATAGGTGCCAGTAGTTTTGCACTTTCCTGTAGCACATCTGAGCCTTCTACAACCAAAAAACCGGAAAAATCGGAATATTATACAACCTCTTTCCCGACTCGCGATATTGCTAAACAATTAAAAAGCGCCCGGGAATCAGTACTAAGGATTTTAGTCACCACTTACTACAATACCTATAATTTCGGAGATCGTTACATAACTTTAGCTGACATTAAAACCAACAAACCCAAAGATATTGCTACTGAATATTTTTCGAGTGAACAGAGTACAGCCGGTACCTCGATTATTCTTCAATACAGTCACGATGATGCGTTACTCATTACCTGTAATCACGTCGTTTCTTCGGCAGATACCCTTATCACTTACTACGAAGGAGAAACAATACCACCAAAAACATTTATAAAATCAATAAGCATAAAAAAACGAGAGAACAAACTTATTTTTAGTCCCAGCAACCTGCAGGAATTTGATGTCATTGCTACCGATCAGCGGGCCGATCTGGCATTACTGACAACCTCTTTGGGCAATAATATTGGTTCCATTAGACATCCCCTTACCTTTGCAGCTGGTAATAATGATTTCCTGCAAATAGGAACGTTCTTATATATTATCGGCTTTCCCAAAGGCTTTCCAATGATCACCCGTGCTATTGCAAGTAATTCGAAACCTCGAAATAGTCGTTTCTTTATTACTGATGCCATATTTAATCCAGGTATCAGTGGCGGGTTAGTCTTTGCCAGCAAAGATAATTTTCATTCTTTTCAATGGATAGGGATGGCACGATCTGCTACAGCCAGTGCAGAAGATGTCTTAATTCCCAAACCGGATACAGATGAAAAATATGGCAAGGTTGCACGGCCTTATCGCGACTCGATTTTCGTTCAACAAAAAACAAGAATATCATACGGCATAACACAAGCAATACCTATCAACAGCATCAAAAATTTTATCGAAGAAAATAAAAGAACAATTCTGCGGAATGGCTTCTCATATTCACCTAAATAAATTTCCCTCAAAAGTTTTACCCCTCTATTTAACAGGTCGCCAGTCAATCGAAAGTGATTTGGAAAGCATCATTTATCTGTTAAAAATTTCTCGAAAACTACTTTTTGTTGATTACCTTTAGACGGATCTTATAAGCTCTTTATCTGTATAACTAACAAATTGAACTACGATATCGACCGGTTTATATGCACATTCTGAAATTCGGTGGCACTTCTATGGGAGATCACCAAACTTGGGAAAAGGTGCTTAACATTATCAAGCATTACGATCGACCATTCATCGTGGTCTCCGCAACTGCAAGAACGACACGTCAACTGCTTGCTGCAGCTAAGAAAGCTAAAAAAGAATTGCAGGAAGCCATGGTCATCGCAGACGATATTAAATCCCGCCACTACAATATCATTGCTAAATTTTTAGAACACTTTTCAGCTTCTGAAATCAATAAAAAATGTAATCGATGGATTGACGAACGAATTGATGAGCTTAAAACAAGGCTGGCTAAAATTAATGAAACTGGAAGCTGCTCACTGGCAGAAAAAGATGCGATTGCTTCCATTGGCGAACGGCTTTCTTCGTACTTGTTTGCCCAATGTGGTACTGTTTATGGATTAAATACCCACTGGATCGATGCGGCTGATATTATCCGCACTGATTCTACCTTCGGAAAAGCATCCCCGAATGTTGATTTTATTAACAAGAGAGCAAAACATGTATGGGATACATTATCTGATACCGGGATTCCAGTGATGGGCGGCTATTACGGAAAAGATGAAAGTGGCCATTTTACGACTCTAGGTTTCGAAGGATCCGATTACACTGCAAGTCTGCTTGGGGCTGCCCTCTGTGCGGATACTATCGAAATATGGACCGATGTGAGTGGCATTTATACCTGTGATCCACGGGTAGTTTCAGATGCTCAACCTATTACCAATCTTAGTTTCCAGGAAGCAACCGAACTAGCCTATTTTGGCGCAAAGGTTCTACATCCCTCAACCACAAAACCTGCATCACTAAAGCATATTCCCGTCTATGTTAAAAATATATTCGAACCTGAACAACCCGGTACTAAAATCTCACATGAAACAACCGACAGCCGCCGCATCAAAGCAATGACCTTCAAAGAAAATTGTCTGGTAGTTACCGTTACTTCCTCCAATACCGTAATGGGCTATGAATTTTTAGCCGGAATATTTGATACGCTTCGGCACCATCATCTACCGGTAGATGTAGTGACAACAACCGAAGCTTCGGTCTCTATCGCTACCGAAAGTGATAATGGCATCAAAGCTGCGGTTAAATCGCTACAGCAGTTTGGATCGGTAGAGCTGGCTTCAGACTTAGGCATTATTAGTTTAGTAGGATGTCATGTAGATAATGCTCAACCTCTAATACAGGAAGTATTGGCGACTATTAACAGCACTTCGGTGAACCTACTTTCATATAGCCATTCAAAGGGGAACCTGAATATTGTGATGAGTAAAACAAAAGTAATCCCGTCGGTTATTGCTATCCACAAGCAGCTTTTTGTAGAATAAGATCTTTTATCTTGAAAAACTTACGCCTTCATATTAGCAGCTGATTTTTCTTCAAAGTCATCTTCAACGATCCCCAGGCGCCGGGCCCGGTCAATCCATTTCTGTCGTGCCATCTTCTGCATGTCTTCTATGGTATCCACTTCATCGATAATCTCCATTCCCAGAAGCGTCTCAACCAAATCTTCCATCGTCACAACGCCGGCAAAGCCCCCATACTCATCCACAACTACAGCGATATGCTCTTGCTCCTTCATCAGCTGTTCGAAAAAATCCTGAAGCTGGATCATCTCAGGTACAATCAAAATATTCCTTTTCAGCTCCTTCATAGTTTTAGCGTTCTCCCCGCGGGCCATCATTAGCAACAAATCATTTTTCAAGACATAGCCTACAATTTCATCACGCTCTTCGCCATAAATGGGCAACCTCGAAAACTGCAGCCTTTCTACATTGTCGCTAATCTCTCCAACAGTTACATCCTGATCAAATCCCACCACTACGGTCCGTGGAGTCATGATATCTTTTACACGCAGTGAACTAAAACGAATTAAGTTCTTAAATATCCGTGACTCCTCCTCTTCAAAGATCCCCTCTTCAACGCCGCGCTCGGCCAAGGCTCCGAACTCCTCACGACTAAAACTGGGGCCCTCCTCTTCGTCTGACAAAATTCGGGTTATCGCCTGCGACATAACCACAAACGGATAAAGCAGAAACATCATAATCCGCAACGTTCGCACTGCAAAAGGAGCTAAACTCCTCCAATAAGTAGCGCCGATCGTTTTAGGGATGATCTCTGACAATACCAAAATAAGAAAGGTAAGTACTATTGAAGAAAGAGCTACGTATGAATTTCCGAACACGATTTGTGCCTGTGCACCTACACCCGCGGCACCTATTGTATGGGAAATCGTATTCAGGCTGAGAATTGCAGAAAGAGGACGATCGATATCCTCCTTATAATGGCGGAGCAATCTGCCTGTTCTCGAACTTTTGCGCTCCATAATCGCGATATACGAATGACTCACCGAAAGCAAGACAGCTTCCAGCATTGAACACAGAAAGGAAACCCCTAAAGCCAGCGAGAAGTAAAATATCAGTAATCCCATAGCTAAAAATAGAAGAATTGTTACCGTTTTAAAAAAGCGCTAACCCTTTAAAAAAATCATTTAGCTCCAGCTTTGGGTTCATTATATTAAATGCCGATTATTCGCTACAAGAATCAGAACTCATGTAATAGACACCGAATTCTAATTAAAGATGAATTACAGGTATTTACCAGTGAATCATATCAGATATTGCATAATCCGTTTTTCTCAACTCAGAGCTGAAGCCGGCTAACTGATTGTTTTAAGCATTTACTGCTTATTTCCCTGAAGAATAATCACGATTTCATTCCTATTAAAAATATAAAAAAATATCTTGCTCCGACTCGAAAATATATCGCTTACGTTCGGTGAACGTACATTGCTAAACAGTATTAGTACGCTTATCAATCCCGGTGAGCGGGTGGGACTGGTAGGTCCGAATGGTGCCGGCAAATCTACCTTATTGAAAATAATTGCGGGGGATATTCTCCCTGACTCTGGAAATATCCATACCTCCAAAGCGGCAACCGTAGGTTATCTACCCCAGGATGGCGTAGATCCTGATCCCGGATGTACCGTATATGAAGAGATGGAGAATACATTTGAAGGTGTCATCAAACTCGAAAAAAGGTTGCATCAGGCACAGCATGAATTGGCTGAGCTCGAAGAAGGATCCTCCGAGTATCAGGAAACCATGGAACGAGTAGGCATTCTGCAAAGCAAAGTAGAACGATCGGGTGCTTATACGCTGCAGTCAGATATTGAAAAAATCCTGATGGGCCTTGGTTTCAGCGAAGAGGATTTTAACCGATCCACGACCGAGTTCAGCGGTGGATGGCTGATGCGCATTGCCCTGGGGAAACTGTTACTCAGAAAGCCAATGTATTTGCTGTTGGATGAGCCCACGAACCACCTCGACATCGAATCGCTGCGTTGGTTGGAACAGTTCCTGATAAATTACGAAGGAGCTGTAATTATTGTTTCTCACGACAAGGCATTCCTGAATAAAATTACCAACCGAACCTTGGCTCTTGAAAACGGCAATCTCCTGGATTATGCGGGCAACTATTCTTACTACGAGGAGAAACATGCCGAATACCTGGAACACCGCCGCAAGGCCTATGAGAACCAGCAGAAGCAAATCAAAGAGATTGAAGAATTCATCGATAAATTCCGTTACAACGCCAGCAAGGCTGCACAGGTGCAGAGCCGCATCAAGCAGCTAGAGAAGATGGATAAAATTGAGCTTGATGAACGCGAAGAAGAAATCTCCTTTTCGTTCCCTCCACCGGAACGAAGCGGGGCTATTGTAATGAAGCTCAAACACATCCGCAAAAAATATGGTGGCAATGTCGTTTTTGATGATCTATCCTATTCGGTTGATCGCGGAGACAAAATAGCTGTTTTGGGACCCAATGGAGCTGGAAAATCAACCATGATTCGTATAATGGCTGGACTTGAGGATTACAACGAAGGCCAACGTGAGGTCGGACATAATGTGACGGTTTCATATTTCGCTCAGCACCAGGCTGATGAGCTCGATCTCAGTAAAACCGTTTTTGAGATTATGCGGGATGCTGCCCCAATGGCCAAGGAGACTCGAATCCGAACTATTCTAGGCTGTTTTCTATTTCACGGTGATGACGTCTTCAAAAAGGTGTCGGTTCTTTCCGGCGGGGAGAAGAGCCGCCTAGCCCTGGCCCGTATGCTGATGCAACCCGCAAACTTCCTAATCTTTGACGAGCCTACCAATCACCTGGATATGCAGTCTAAAAAGATTTTGCAACAGGCACTTGACCAATACGAAGGCACCTACATGATTGTATCCCACGATCGCGATTTCCTGGATCCCATCGTAGATAAAGTGCTGGAAGTGCGTCCCCAAACGATCAATACCTTCCTGGGCAATGTATCGTACTACCTTGAAAAAGTAGAAGAACGAGAAGTAGCCGAAGACAAATTGAATCAAGAAAAAAGCTCCTCAAATAATGGATCGGGATTATCACGTAAAGAGGAGCGGCGCATCGAGGCACAAAAACGACAGCAAAAATATGATCAGCTTAAACCACTAAAAAAAGAAATCGATCCGCTTGAAGATCGCATAAAAAAAATGGAGACTCGCAAGGATGAAATCGAAGAATTAATGAGCCAACCGGATTTTTACGAGGATGAAGAACGAGTCAAAGAAATATCCATGGAGTACGATAAACTTAAGGCCGAATTGGTTGAAGTTTATAAAAAATGGGAAGACATAGCCATGCAGATCAGCGAAATCGAAGAAGAATTCAGTTGATGGTTAAATCTTGAGTCTTGAGTTATGAGTGGTGAGTCTTGGGTCTTGAGTTTGTGTCAATACTCACAACTAAATTTCAAGTGGCGAAAATCTGGTCTTTATTGCGGAAGGCCTTGAATTCCAAAGCATTGCCGCTGGGATCGGCAAAAAACATCGTGGCTTGCTCTCCGGGCTTGCCTTCGAAGCGCACATAGGGTTCGATTATAAAATCAATGTTCTGCTTTTTAAGACGATCTGCAAGCTCCTCCCACTCATCCCACTCCAGGATCAATCCAAAATGTTTGGCCGGCACAGCATGCCCGTCCACATCATTCGTACTGGACTTACCGGCTTCTTCTGGACTCAAATGCGCTACCACCTGATGACCCCAGAAATCGAAATCAATCCACCGGTCAGAGCTTCGTCCGGTGTCACAACCGAGCACATCCCGATAAAATGTTAGAGTTTCTTCGAGATCGGCGACTGGAAATGCCAAATGAAAGAGTGGAGTCGAATCTTCAGCCATAATTATTAATAATAATCTTTGATGTGATAAAATCTGATTAGCCTTTCTGTAAAATATAAATCTACCAGACACTTTTCGATTGATTCTGCTACTTTGAGATAACAGAACTAAACAGCTTTATTATTCAAATTTTTAATTATTATAATAATAACTGTAACTTACTAATCATTAAAGGGATACTTTTAAATATTTTAAAAAACAGTCTGTCATGAAATTATCTAAATATCTATCACTAGTTCTGATGTTGATGTTATTTACAATTAGCTGCGCTGAAAAAGAAGCGCAAGATAATGATATGGACGAGGGAGAAACATCAGCAACTAACTTTACAAAGGCGGTAGCCGTAGTTCATCCCACTGAAGGAAATAAGGCAATGGGTACTGTAACATTTGAACAAACCAGCCAGGGAGTTAAAGTCCATACTGAAATGAATGGCTTAAGTTCTGGTATGCACGGCTATCATATTCATTTGTACGGGGATTGTACGGCACCCGACGGAACCTCAGCCGGCACGCATTTCAATTTCGAGGGCAGTTCCCTGAACCCGCCGGCTGATATCGATCGGATTACCGGAAACCTGGGGAATTTAAATGCCAATGACAGCGGTGAAGCTATAGCCGATACCCTAATCCCAAATGCAACTTTGAATGGGGCAAAATCTATCATCGGCCGTTCGGTTGTAGTTCATGCAAAAGCCAATGATCCCAGTCAACCACCCATTGGCGCTGCCGGCTCTCGATTGGGTTGTGGCGTTATCGGAATCGCCAATACGGGAACGGAATAACATGGAATCTTAAAAAGGAAACAAAAGAATCCTACCCAAACACTGATTTGGCGGTGGGACAGTTTTAAAACATATCAATCCATCGGATGACAAAGTTAGCCATCCGATGGTTATACTTTATTCTTCATAAATCATCTTTTTGGTCATCCCGCCATCGACCACAAAATTTTGTCCCGTTATAAACCGGGCACGATCAGAAATCAAAAAAGCAACCAGATAGGCTACATCCATCGGTTCGCCGACGCGACCAACCGGATGTTGTGCATGGTCAATTTCTCTGAGTTCCGGCACTTCGTGGTTGCTGTCTTTCTGCCAGGCACGAACATCAATCCAGCCCGGACTCACAGCATTTACCCTAATCTTCGGTCCCAGTGAATTGGCCAGCGCATGCGTGAGCGCAACAACGCCTCCTTTTGAAGCAGTGTATGCCTCGGTATTTGGCTCTGACATCAGCGCCCGTGTTGAGGCAATATTTATAATCGCCCCGTTACCCTTTACTATAAAATCAGCAAAATATTTACTGCACAGAAAAGGTCCGGTTAAATTGGTGGTGATCTTTTTCTCCCAGTCTTCCAGGCTTAGCTCCTGAAGAGATGCATTTTTTGCTGATGCCATCGCGGCATTATTGATCAGCGCATCTACCCTATCGTATCGATCTCTGACGAAAGCGTACAATTGCTTTACAGATTCCTCATCCGAGACATCCGTATAACAAAAATGAATCGGATAAATTTTGCGGTACCCGGCAACCAACGTATTTCCGGCCTCCTCGTCGATATCG